>JGI24022J15233_10001521_pt1 | contig 19618 bp, 9 predicted proteins | sample Ectturendosymbi2_FD_15233 | JGI IMG/M metagenome (IMG submission 15233) | reverse complement strand
TCGCTGGTGTAAAAAAGTTGAGGACCACTGGTCTAAACCAACTTTGTCCAGCCCGTGGCCCGCAGGCCGCGTGTGGCCCAGTCGAAGGTTTTGTGTGACCCAGTTTAAGTTTTCGCAATTGTGATGTTTCATTTTTTCACACGAAACTAAGAAAAAAACATTTTTTGCTGAAAATTTAATAAAAAATTCTCAAATTTAAAAATTCAAGGGATGGCCTTGGCCCCCTTGTCTTCCTTCCGACGCCCATGGTCCTCAGTGTCACTTTATCACGTTTGTACTGGGAGGATTCTGCATAATGGGAGATTTTCACGTGTCCACTGCATTTTTGTGCAAAACTTACTTTTAGTGTTCTGAATTCTACCCTTGTTCCATTGGCACTAAACTTGCCTATGTCACACTTACGGAGTGGCTAAAGGTGCCAAACAGTCGTTACCACTGCAATTGGGATTCGAACACTTTCAGTACAGTATTTTAGACCAAACTTTAGTTTGTTGAGATCAAAGCAAGTCAATTAATGTTCGGCTCTAGATATGACAGTGACAAATTTTTGATTCAGTGAGGAATTTCGGTTGGACATAGCTGGTCAGGTGGCAAAAACTAAGGCTTCTTTTTGCGGCAAATATTATGCCCACTGTTTCCGAGCAGTTAAAGATAATTCCATAAGCATACTCGCAGAATTTGTTAGAGACCTGGCAGTCTTGCCAAGAAAGGACAAAGTCTTAGGCGTGTACCATGTCTCGTAATATAATGTATAAAACGTGTTTGCATAACCGAAAGCTAATCCAAACACGTTTGCCATGGAAGTTTCTCGGAACTCAGTTTTTCCTCAAATAAAATCAGGATACCGAAAGAAGTGAGCCATCTCGAGAAAATAATTTGCCTGTACCGCTGAAACATGTAGTATAGACAGAAATAAAGGATTTAAACAAATGTTAACAGCTTTGGACTAATTTTAGTACGAGTAGAGTTCTAGGTTCAGCTCAAAATCATCTTCTGTTGTGTTTTCGTTCAATGCATTGTGCATCCGGGCAGAGAATGTCAGAAACGGAATTACCTGTTAATATGGAATTCGTAATCAACTTCTTGATGCAATACAACAGCGCTTGTGTTAAAGTTGTTGGTGAATTAAGAATAAGACAGACTTCAACGAACCACGCCTAACATTCTTTGGAATTATCAAACACTTGAGCTGCTTTTGCAAAGATGCTAACAAGTTGGTAACACCTCAGCTTATTAGTGTCCAACTATCAGTTTGAGATTATGTTCTCAGTTAATCTTTTGGGCTTTCTGCTGTTTGTTAACTGCCAGCATCTTAAGTTAATACACATCGTGTACAATGCAAAGTTATTTCGAACCAAGCAAGGTTTGTTACAGAAATCAAACTTAATTTGTAGTTATAGTAACTCAGAGGCAAAAATAATTAAAACTTTTCGATCAGTTTAGAAAGCAATCCAAACAGTCTCCGAATCGAAATTCCCGATTGATACGAACAGTCAAAACATAGGAAGGAGCTGAGACTATACTAGTTTTATGTCGCTTTGCTTTAGGTTGCCCTTGTTTGGCTTCATCGTGAAGTGTCGTCGGCAAAAACGAGCTCACGTAGAAAACAAGTCGAAGACGATAAAAAGCAAAGATAGACAAAATGCAGTCAGTCGAAACCAAAGCGTGAAGGAATGCTTAGTGGACCCTTCTGCACAAGCTGCCTCTGTTGTATCGAAAGGTATCCATTGTACTGTTTGAAAGTATTACAACCAAGAGGCAATACAGTATTGATAGAATTTCTAAACAATTTTCGCTGCTGTTTAATGAGTGTCTGGGCCTTCGGCAATGTCAACATGTCTTGAATTGCAATACGTAAACAGATCTTCTGTGGCTCAATTTATACCTCAAAAAGGTCGTAAATTTTGTACAAAACATCTTTTCGTGAGNCAGATACCAATGAAATCTTGCCAATGTTTTTAAAATACTATTTCTTCCACCAAGCATTCTTCCCAGAAGGCAACCACAGGTTAACACAGTGGGAAACTGACCTAAAGCTCAGTTCAGACGTTTTTTGCCGGAACCGCGTGATTATGTGACGGCCTGCAGCGCACAGTCGTGGACGGCAATCTCTCCTGGTACAAAACAGAAAAAAGAAAATGCTTTGTTGATCCCAATGGTCGTTTAGCAAAGACCTATCGGCACGATCGACGCTGTGGCAGCTTTTTACGTTGCAACTGTGGTAGCTGCCAGAATAACGAAACTTTTTCAATAAAAAAATTGATACTGTATGTTGATTCCGAATCGACATTCGAGTTTTCAGTAAGCTAAACTTGAGCTCACGTCAACCATCTCACGTGACGATCGCACGCATGACTGCGGGGTGTGCAAAAATCTTGTTGCGGTTGTTGTTATCACACTGCCTTCTAAATTCTGAGCAATGCAGCTAAAACCATAGTTCATTCGGAGGAAGTCAGAGACGGTTGAAATGACATGATTTTATCACATGTTTTAGATTTTTTGAAGGGCCAATAAATCAATTTCCAACTGCTGCTTTTCGTTTAGCGTTATCAAGGACAAACTGCAGCAATAGAATATATAATACGACAGTATTTTGATGACTACCACACGTGTTACTGACGTTGTTGAGTACTTTCGAGTTCCATATCACATTTGGTTGAAACCAAAGCTGCAGAAGTGGTACGTGCGAGTGCAGTAGAAAATATTGGCATGTGAGGTATGTGCTTCGGCATGGGAGCCATTTCGATTAACTTCTGATGCGAGAAAACAAATTGGAACAACTAATTACCTATTCTAACTCCTAGGAATAGGAAGGGTTTTACTACTGGTCTTGACGGCAGTAGTATTTATTTCACGACGCAGCAGAAAGCAGTTATTTCTTTTCCACAATTCTGTATTTTATTGTTGCGCCGTCGTTACAGGACGAGCGCTGAATGTGCTTTTTTCAACAAAGTGGAATATGTGTACCAGCATATAGCAAGCTGAGTCTTGCACAGCCCCTGACAGGAAGCAGCACGCTCCTACAAGTCCGAAAACTTAGAAAATGTTAGAGGTCAGCCTGACCAACCAATAAGAAAGCACCGCTTTGACTGAAATTACTGCACACCGTGCAACGAAACGAATGTCAGATGGCCTGGAAAGAACTTCTTACGGAAGAAAAGTTAGAGTCGTGAATGCATGTATTCGCTGGATTGACAAAAAACTGGCAATGATTACTCGCCAGCTAAGCTCGTGACCTTAATATTTGAAGTAAAAGCGCTTCATTATCAAGAACACTACATAAATGATATCGGTAGGAAAAAAGACTCAGTTGCTGCACAGTACGTCACAACGTTGTATTGTTAAATGATGAACTGCTGTAGGCCACCAACGTACGTCAAAAATATTTTTGGAACGTTTCTGAGACGCAGACTGAGCTTTTTGACTTTAAAACTGTGCTTTAGCAGTTGAAAGTTTGCCACAGAGAATTTGTTTAACCCGCTTGCAATATCCGAGACAGGTCAGCTGATGTATGTTCGCACAAGTCAGTGAGTAAATAGTGCCTAAAAGTACTGGTTGAAAAACATTAATGTTAAATAAAAGGGAAGCCATGGTATATTTGCTGAATGTCAAAACCAATTATTTTTTATTCAGAAGACGCTTGTCCCAATGTATGCCTTCTCAGTTGGTTATTTTTTCAAACGGTCGTCTGGTTAATAGCAATGCTTTAATAACTGTCGCAAATTTGCATTCAGCCTTTTCACAAAACTTTTACATTGTTTTCTTTTGTTTGAACAAGCTGTTTGCTTGTGGTCTACATCCAGCACCCTTATTTGAGGTGCACAACGGTGTTTGACACGGCTGGTAGGACATGCTAGAAAGGCGGTGAGAATTTTAACAGGAGTTTCACAGTGTCCAGCAGCTTAAGTCCATGTTCCAACACAGAGCTTTAAGCTGTGGAAAGTTATTCAATCTTGAAGTGGTTGACTAATCAACTTGTAACTTTGTAATAGATCACCTTGCTTTTCCTTTGGAAAAGATTGAGCTTTTCAGTCTCTTTTTATGCATCAGCGAACTTGCAGATTTCAGCACTGAGGATCAGTTGAGTTTCGTGAAATCGATTTTATATTAAAGATATTTTTTGACTGATTCAACTTCGTCGCGTTTGTGGAGACTAGTTACTCTTTTTTATGCGGTTTGTTTATAAGTCTCTCCAAAAAAGCACCTTTGATTAAGGCAAGATTTTTCTAACTTTCGAAGAGAAAATTCTGCAAAGCAAAAATTTTGGCACGTTTTACAAAATTAGCGTGTTATTGACCCACCAGTTTATTCTTGTGTGCAAAGCTGAAGCTATAGCACAAATATTGTAGCATAGTTGATAGAAGAAAATGACCAAGCAACTTTGGTTGTGCTACGACGGAATTTCCGCTGGAGACACAGTCAAACCATCTCCACAAACGTGACAATACAAATGATACAAAGAACTCTGAGGGCATGAAGTGTGATGGCGATGATTTGACATACGCCACATTAACTGATAATAATGATATTGACAGTGACGATTCCTGTGCTACAATCGCCATTTTTATTGCCTAGAATTTGAGCTAATTGCTCTTGATCAGTGGGTCTCAAACTGTGTGCCGCGAGAGATCCTCAGGTGTGCCGCAGAACTTTTAGGAATTTTTGAAAATAACCAATTCGTATTACAGAATGCAGGCAAGCATGCGAGACTTGAATGCACACTATCCATTAGGTAACTGATAATAATGTGGTATTTGCCTATTGCCTTGGCGATTTTCTTAGGGTTATTGTCACGTTGTAACTGCTATGTAGTATTGTATTTTGAAACAAGACGTCCCGCCTTTCACCATGCTGACTTTAACACTGAGCTAGGGCTAGGCTAACAGGAAAACAATGACAGAAATTAAAAGCAAAAAACGAGAGAGACTCTTTAAATTTACGACGAAATACGGGCGTGCGTGGCAATGACGGAACCTCGCTTCAATCTAATTTGTTCCCAGAAACAGGCACACCCATCGCATCAAATTTTTTAAAGCAACTTTGTTTTGTAGCGTGGCGCGAATTTTTTTATTGTCTTAGTGCGCCGCAAGCTGAAAGACTTTGAGAATCACTGCTCTAGATGTACGAGCAAGTTGGAAACTTTGGCAAACAAACCAACTCATCCGTTGAAAAGATACTAACAGAGAGCACGCATGAAAATGATAATAAAGCTGCGCCGCGCAAAACGCACGAGACCGTAAGGTCCAGTTGCAACATGAAGAAACACCTGAGACGCCTGGATGCGCATCACTAAAAAGCAGTGGCGTGCAGACGGAGGGGTCTAACGGGGGCATCCAAGGCAGGGGGGCATTCGTAAATTCATTATCATTTCACTATAAATGCCATAATCAAAACAAAGCGGACAGTACAGTGAACAAAAACCGAGACATCTTCCACTTACTTGCTCAAAGTTGGATTCATGAGTAAAGGACGCTTCATGTTTCGATGGAGTCTTGTCTGTTTGGTTTCATTTTTAGTGACCATGTGGATTGTGTCACAGGAGTATATTATGCGTGACTATTTGGCAATAGATTCTTCGCTTTGAATTGTGGTAAAAAAATAAAAATAATACACTAAATTTGTCAGAAGGAACATCGTTCGGAGCTGTTAAAATATTTTCGGCTCCAAGCAGGCCCGCAACCACAAAGGGTCAACCTGGAAAATGCCCCCCACGAAATTTTCCAAAAGATATGTTTGTGTCAGGTACAGCAACAAGTTACATCATTTTGCCCCCCCCCCACGAAAAGATCAATGGCCAATTACGAAACGTATTGATTTTTGTGGAGAGCGCCAACGTTCTTCTTGAAACACACTTCACTTTTTCTCGCCAAAACTGCCGTGCAAAACTCTGTACCCTTGCACGTACGTTTCACAACCAGAGCTGCTGATAAAATTTTTTGGTAAACCCCATGCAGACTCATTAAAAAATCCCTGCTTGAACAGAGAACCCCAGTTAGGAAGGTACACAAAATTTCGTGAATCTTTCTACTATCGAGGCATCAGTCAGCCAAAGAGAGGTACTAGTGGGTATATATCTTTGCTAACAAACTGTAAAAACGAATATTTTCCAGATAACAAATGTATATCACAAATTCCATGAAAAGTACAAGCTCACAAATGTAGGATCCAAGTTCTTTTAATCACAAAATAAAATGAATCGTTCCTCAATTTTACTTGCAAAATGAGCAGCAGGTCTCCAGTTACTTATGCACAAATAGCGAAGGTAATCTCAAGATATTTTAATCACAAGTAATAAGAATTCTTCATCATTTTATCTTCCAAAATCAGTGGCAGGTCATGTCTTTGTCTTTTAAGCCTAATTTTCTATTTCTTGCTCACTGCACCATCCATGCCATTTGTAACTATTTTTGTTTGATTCCAAGCTAGTATGCCTGATTCGTTCTGGTGCTAGCCTTACAAGCAGTCTGGTTTTGACTGTTACTGCTTTCAAAGAGCTAGCACATCTGTTTTTCATGCAATTTTTCTGTGAACAAATTCTTTCTACATTTGCATAAGAGTATGATGAAAAGGTCACACTTGTCATGATATATGGTAACAAATAAAATCATATCCTATCTTAAATCATCGCTACGCAGTAAATTTATATATAAAAAAACAGATCTTCGGAAGAAAAACCCAGAAAGGCGTTGAAACCCCCAGACCTGGGAGCAAATCCCGGATTTGGCATCGCTGTTTCAAACGTTCAAGTCCATTACTACTATTGCATAACGTGGTACGAAACTTGTACAGCTTTTTAATTGTCTTAATTCTCACTTGAGATAAAATTTTTTTGCCGTACTCCTTTTGCACGTGGCAAAGGCCTTGTCAGGTAGTTTTGCCGTTCCTGTATTTCTCACATTCCTCAATACTAGAATTTGTTAAGGGGGCATGCAATCAAGTTTTCTCCCCGGGCATCATCAGATCTCTGCACACCCCTACAAAAGCACATTTATTGCTCGACATTACATACGAGTACGTTTGTGCTGATTTCTCAGAATGAGTTTTGCAATTTGAACGCAAGTCTGTGCGGAACCTACGGGCCACGTCAGAGTTGTAGGTCGGGCCGGGATTTTCGGGTCAGGCCGGGTTCGGACTTAAACTTGTCAAAATGTATCGGGGCCCATTTCGGGCACGCAGAAATTTTTTTTCGCAACAACGGAAACTTTTGCTGCCAGGTACTGTTGAAGCAATCGAGTTGAATAAATCTACAATAAAAAAATGATTAACTGCGAATGATTCAGTCAAGTTTAGTTTGCTACATTAACAACAGCCCGCAGTTGCGCGCATATCTTGATTCACTGGCTAAATTTGGCTTTCGGGCCTAAATCGGGTTTATGAAATACATGTCGAACTCAGGCCGGGTTCGGGCTTGTGATTTCGGGCTCGGGCCAGGTCCATGCTTCAAAATGAGGACCGTTTCAAAATGAGGACCGCGACCCTGGGCCACGCAGCAGATGGGGCCGCAGAAATGGTTCGCGTGGACGTATGCTTGGAGCGCTGGTCTTCGAAGCGATACAGTTTCTCGAATATCGAAACTGTTCTGCTGCGCACAAAGCAGACGCTTCGCTCAATGAAGTACATTGATTGTCAGGATGGGTGTGATATTCCGGCGAAATAAGTTGTTACGCACATAATAACTCTTCAGCTACGTACATTGGCCTCACTACGCTTTTAGATGTTCCACGTAGACTGTGTCTTTGGTGGAAGCCAATCAATCGCATTATATTGACTATACCGCCGGTCGTATAAACCATGTGAACTGCTAGAGTAGTGGCTCTCAACCTTTTCTGAAGCAGGCCCCACTTTTGTTTTCAAACGAATCTCAGGTCCCACCAGAACTACTACATGTCAAAGTATTTGTTTTTTCTCCGTCACTACACTGCTTACTATCATGGGCGTCGGGAGGATTTTTTCCATGGGAGGGCCGCAAGGGCATTTTTCCAAAATTTTTCTAGGGGCGGGCAAAAGTGGCAAAATTTGTTTTTTTCCCACTCGAAACTAAGAAAACAACGTTTTTTGCAGAAATTTAAAAATCCAGGGGCCGGCTCACCCGTCTCCCGTTCCGACGCCCATGCTTACTATGTGAAATGAATTACAGATCTACAAAGTTTTCTCAAATTCATTGCGATGCTCAATAACATTGTTAATGGGAGCTCTGCGCTTGATGCTGGTTACATATCTGTTTGATTCGAGGTTCTAGTTTAGTCAGTTTCGATCTCAAATCACATTTGCTGGTTTCCAGTTGATTTCTCTTAGCACGCAGCAACTCCACAACAACACTAAACCCACATTTCGACCAAACAAGATGACGGAAATCTTATCAGTAGGGTCATTTTTAATGACCTAAAAACACTTGATAGTATAACTTTATTTATCAAAACATATGACTTCATACGACCAAACAAAAGTTACTGAGCTAGAACATACATCTACTGTGCAAAGAAGCATTTCCAGCAAAAATACGCGTTAGAGATGGTAGCCTATGTTTTGTTGAAGCCCCACGAAAATAAAGAGCTCAAAATATGACCAAATATTTTTTCTAAGCAAATTGAAAACATGCATAGACATTGGTTTATTTCTTTTGGGCAGCAAGAGCATGCATATTAAGCAGTGTATTACATTTCATCCAAATAACTTCACCTACGTCTTTGTCAACATTCGCAGTATGCCCAAGTGGGTTAAATGTGCAGGATGCAGCTTAGACCTCGCGATATAGCAGATTCACCCGATATTTTGAGATTGGTTTAATGGTTTCCTTGTTGAATTAGGTTGAAAATATGCAAAATATGACACTATGACCTAACATGGAAAATATGACTTTATAACTTTTGTTATAAACTTCGCAGGGGTGCGATTTTTGTTATAAAATTCGTTTCATAACTTCCTGAAGCACAGAAAAAAATATGACTTTTATGACTATAAATGGCCCGACTTATCAGTTTTTGCCTTGCCAAAGTATTCAAGTGAGGGTATTTCTTTTCGCATTCCTCGGACAGCCACATTGTGGTTCCTTTGATCTTGAAAAGGGTTTTCACAGATTCATCTTTTTGCAATTCACATAATTCCTGTTGGCATTGTTCTGATACCGCAGGTAAATCTACTAAAAGTGGTTGAGTCAACCAAGAAAATAACTCCATTGCTTCCACGTCATGAAATCTTTCCTTGAAGTTATCAGCATTTCCACATGTGCAGCAAAAATTGTATTTGCCTATCTACTGACATCACATTTTTTTAACCAAGAAAATTGGACATAGCGTTTTGACAAAATATTTGTTTCTGCACAAACTGAGAAATGTCACAAATCGAAATGTCTTTGTTTTTCATCGCCAAGTGTTACATTGACTCCTTGGAGCTTCAAAGCACGGCCTACTTAAGATAGGACGTTCTTCAAAGAACAAACTTTCTCAAAAATATTCGCTAACTAGCTCACATAAACTTTGCCATCTGTGATCATCAGGAAAATCGTTTCAGATTCATCCTCCAAAACTCACTGAATGGTGCAAATAGCTCCATAAATATTTTAGGCAGTTTCCCTTTGATAGCCACAAGGTGTGGAGTAACAATCTCCTATGATCAGTGGCGCAACTGACGGGGGCAGGGGTTCGAACCATCACCCTGGAACTGACGGGGGCAGGGGTTCGAACCATCACCCTGGAACTGACGGGGGCAGGGGTGCGAACCATCACCCTGGAACTGACGGGGGCAGGGGTGCGAACCATCACCCTGGAAAGATAAATCCACTTAGCTTATATTTCGGTATTTAGTGGTCTTTTGGTTTTCAGTAGATTGTTGTATTTTTTCGTTTTTTGGACGTTTTTCGGAGTGTTTCTGCTGAGTTCGGGTTTTAGATTAGTGTAGACATCCTCCACATCTGGATTCACTATCATTTCTCAATTTTTTGCTGAATGTTGGCCGGTGGGCCCCCTCCAGCTGTGATTTCCCCTGGGCTCAAATCTCTAGTTACGCCGCTACCTATGATCTGCGTGGATAGCTTCACAAAAACTCTGGAACAGACTTTCTGTTTCGGGATTTGCTTTCATGGAATTGATACATTTGATCATAGAATATAGTATTTCGTGCAGTTTAGGAGCAACATTTTTGCAACTAAATTTTCCCTGTGGATAACACCATGCACAACTAACATGGTTTGATTGTCGTCCTATAAAAGTAAACAAGTGAACCAGCTTTATATCTACCAATCAGTTTGATTGTGAGCAAGTGCATTTTTATTTTGTATTCCCACCAAAATTGGTTTATAATGTCTTCGACCTCCACCCCCCACCAAAATTTTGCCACGCCCCTCGTTGAGAACCACTGTGCTAGAATAATCTTGGCAGCGTTTATCCGAATCGTTTCAATTGACGTCTGCTCGAACCACGAATATCTGAGGAATGCAGACAGAACAGTTATGAAAAATCATGTCTTTCACTCCACCACATGCCCACCCATTTTTTGTGCTGTTGTATTGACGAAGAAGGTAAAGAGTTCGAACCTACGAACGCCGTTATCACGTTTTGGTTAACGCTTAAAAAAAACACCGGACAAACCAATCTGAAGCCCGCATTCCTGCTTGTGCGTGCGAGACTGCGACGCTGTATTCTGTCATCGCGTATATTTTTTGTGTGACCCTGAAATGGACACAAAAGAAAGGTCCAACTCTGTTCCATCCTTGAGATCGGTACGTGTCACGAAATCTACTAGGAGCACGTTCTTGCTTAGCATAAGCTTAAGTCGTTGCTTTGAACAGTACAATAAGCCATACGGGGCAAACGACCTGTACAGTTGGCACAACGTGAGGTCAAGAATACATAGATCGTGCGCCAAAATAGGCGTAAGAATACGTTGCCAAGAGTGATTAAGAAGATAAGATAATCAAAAATGTGTGCAATGCACACAAAACAGTAGGTTAAAGTCATTTTCAATCCAGAACAACTGCATTCAACAGCGTTTTGAATGCAGGGTAACTGCAAATGAAATATTTTAATTCTTGTAAATGACTCAGAGGTTTATTACACAACTATAAATTTGGTCTGGTTTTCCCTTTAATTTGGTAAGGCATTGCATCGAGTCAAAGGAAGCCGACATTCAAAAACCGCATATTGGCATTCAATAGAAGGGAGTCGTTTGAGGTGGTGAAGACCCTTTAAGCGCTGTCCAAAATGTTGAAAACAAGCCACTTGAATATTTTTCGACGCTCTGCACTTCGCCACAGTTGCGTTCCGTTTATCAAACAAAACTTCTGGTTATACACATGGCATCAATCGTTCTTAACTGAAATACGCAATATTGGTCAGTACATTAGCTTCAGGCTATCTGTAGTGAAATGAATTAATCACGGAGTGCTACCACCATTGTATTTCATATTCTGAGGAAAAGCTTCAGTTCAAGGTATTTCAACAGCAAACCTGTTGCGTTTGCGCTGGCTTTAGCTGTTTGATTTAGCGATATTAGTATATTTACCACCGTTACTGAGCAAACCGAAACAACAGCCGTAACAGTTGATAACAATGGAGCAATTATGCTCGGATAAAGAGGCAAACATCTTTCAACATGAAGCCAGTGGATAGTATTCAGACAAAGTCTGGTGGTTCTTTTGACAGTGGTATTAGAATGTTTGCAAAGGTCTTAAAACACACTTTGCTATGCCAACTACAAATTTAATATGTTTCGAAACTGCGATTAGTGGCAAATGTGTGTTTTCTACAGATAATATGCAATGCTTTGTTCTGTATTTACAATTTTCGCTTACCTCCGCGTAATTTTGCAACATGGTATCACTCTCCAAAACAGTCTAAAGAAGAAGTAAACTTGCAACATTCATACTCCAAGTTTCTGTATTGACTGTTGAGAACTAACGGTACAGATGCTTTTCACTCATGCGCCGATCACATAGTTCAACATACGCCTATTTTTTAATCGAAGCGGCTTGTTAGAAGTTTGTGTGGAATTTTGCTGGCTGTATATAAGACAGTATGGTCAGCTGACGCATTTGGCAGAGCAACATTGGATTGTTAGACTGAAAGCAAACAACAGAAATTAGGATCACTGCAAAATCACAGAAGATGTGTTTCGTGCTGATAAGGCAAAAATTCCGTTTTTATTTTTACCCACTTATTATGCGACAAGCATTGAAGAAGTTGGATTTTAGGAAAATCACCATTGTTACTGCGAAAAATCTAAAATATAGGAGACATTAACAAAAATTTACTGCAAGAGAAATATACAGATATCTTGCACAGTTAGAATTTACTCAACTCAATGTTCAATTGTTGGTACAATGTTGGTCCTACTTCAGCTCTTGATTGATAGATTTGCACTTTGTGTCAGCTAGACCCACTTGGAATAAATAGTCGATTTTAGTTTGTCCGTGAAATATTTGGGTGTCGAGAAAAACCATTGCTGCGTTATATATTTTCTTGCCTGGATATGATAGACATTTAGGTTGATTACCAGAAGTGGTATTCGTTTCAGACTCATGAAATAACGTGCAGTACTTTGATCTCTAACATACATTCAAAAATGGCGGAGTCAAGGCAGAAAATGTCACTTCTAGGACAACACGTGAGGAAATACCGCAAGGGCCGCCGCACGTTTTTCAACAACCCGCTAACAACTTTGGCCTGATTCACTGCGCGGATGTTCAAACAATTCTGAAGGCACGCGCTGTGCTTTTGTATCTACAACTGACCATACAGGACTGCAATGCAGTTGTAAGGGACCGACCAGTTTAACTTACCGAGTTTCAAGAGCTCTTTGTTGACAATGTAAGCGTTCCAGGCAACTTTCTGTTTAAACGAGACATAAAGTTTAAAATATTGACCTACCTTGCCAGCTTCCGTGTGAGACCACTCTGCCCTTTCATTAAACGTAAGATATTTTGATTGCAAACGACGAAGTGTGAAAAATTCGACCTTACTCAAGTATTTCAACACATGACGAAAACAATGTAAAATGAAGACGTTGTTTGTTTGTAGAGATATAGGCAAATAGCTATCTCCGCTCGTTTTGTAAAACAAATCAGTGGTACTTCGCGTGTTCTGTGTGCGTTTGCTTAGTGCAGTAATTCATTTTGTTACCTGTACGTTGCAAATATGGAAACACAATTTTATCTTATGTCTAATTTTAATCTATACCTAAAGCTGTAAGTTTGACCTTAATTCCACATCGTTTTCAAATTCTTTAGTAAATCTCGCTATGGCTTTCTTTGAAGTTTGTGGACTTCTGTTTGCAAGCAATAGTGAGATCAACCCTGGCATGTCAAGACGCAGGCCAGCTCTGTAGAAAGGCAAATGTGTCTTACAAAATCAGACAAAACATTCAATATTTTGACCAGTGTTGTCCAAACATTGAAAACACTTGTGGGTAATCAAAAACAAAAGTGCGGTGTTTGAGCAACAGTTGACTAAATACATAGTTTGCGTTACAAAACTAAATTATAAGTTTTCTATTTTTGAATGCGTGACGGCGTTAAATAACTTGTTTTTGACAGAAAGATTCAACCTTCACATTCTCGACACTGATGTTTGTTACTAGATTTTTTGATATTGTTTCAATTTCACTGAATGCGTCTTTAGAGGTGACGTTGTACTTGTTTGATGCAAAATTACACTATTACACAGCAAAACAATTTTTCACCACATCACAAACTTTCAATACAGGAACACCAATCGAATCTCAGAGTGGGTGGTTCATCCCTTTCGTCGCTGATATTCAAACACAAAACGATCGTTAATATGTAATATAGCGCAAATGATTCCATACTACTCCCATGGGGCGTCGGAAGGAGTGGCATGTGGTCAAGGCCCTCCTCTAGCCTTTGAAACTTGAAATTTGATGTTGAAATTTTCACCACTGTTGGCCACCCTGGAAAAAAAACTTTTGGCCACTTTTTGGATACCCCGGCAAAAATTTTGGACACATTTGGCGACACCTGGAAAAATCCACTATTGACCTCCCCTGGAAAAAAATCCTTTCGACGCCTATAAACTTAACATTTATGTATCGCTGGTGTATTATATTATTTTCTTTCGTGAAGATGGCTTATGACTAAGTCGAAACGTCAAAAAAAAACATGTTCTCAATATTTGTAGCTATGCTGTTCATCATCCCAAAATATTCCGTTACATAGCAAGACAACAATACTGTAATGCCACAAAACACGGTAGCACTCAGTGTACTCAGTGTGTTACAGCCAGTAACATTAGTTGTTGCGGAACTTTGTTCCTCCATGAAGCAAACAAAGCAGAAAATAACTCTTCTCCCCAGCTGCTATAGAACTAGAGAGCATATCAGGAGCTCGAAACACAGTGCAGACCGAAGCCATGAAGCCTTGTTAACCAGAGCATAATGCTGTTGCTCGTCAAAGAGAGCCAATCAATGGCGTTGCATTGATATCATCTTTGTGTAGCTCGCGTGCCAATCGTAAGCTTAACCTGAAACACAAAAGACTGCTTATGCATCTAGACATGAGTACAGTACTTGCGTCGTTCTTTATTTAACACATTATTACATAAAATTTGCGCAAATACTTAGATGTCTACCTTTCTGCATTCGTATACTCTTCATTCATGAATTTTTCATGAAAGTCATGAAGGCCTAAGCTTGCTCTGAAGCGTCTGAAATATTTTCACTTGTGTGTGTGTACAGTAATATTGTATCTATATGCACGAATGGTAATGTAATCATCTGGAAGCTTTTCTAGAAAACGTTACTAAATTAGGCTACTTGGGCGCGTGTATACAAAGAAAACTGATAGATATCTCAACTGATTATATTTAAAGGGAAACTATGATCGGTTTAGCTGTTTACGTCTGAAGCATGATGAAAATTTTCGCCAATGATTCGTCTTTTAGTACGGTACTGTTAATATAACCACTAAATTTGCTAAAAAAAACGGCATTCATCTTTAAGCAAATTGAATACTGCTATTGCTACGCTGACAGCCAAGTAGGTATCCAATTACTAACCACAGAACCTTGGAATACCTTCTTTTCTCAACTTTGATGATACATTGAGGATAATTCTGCACTGGAACATAGGTGCACGGACATGGGCGTCCGCAGAGGTGGACAAAACGGGCATTTGCCCCCCCTGGAAGTTAGGACTTACAGTAAGATCAAAAATTTCCAGAAAGCCTGAAGTTAGCAGCTATAAGTTACGGTTTAATTCATTTGATTGTTGCAATGACAGTTTAATTGCCGGTATGGCATTAACACTGCACAAGAGCCAGATTCACTGTTCTGGCATCTGGTGTCACGCAATGATGTGAAATTGCAGTTCGCTACTTCACTCATGTCTGCTCCTTTACCTCCAGAGGAAGGTTGCGAAACTTGCTAGCGGGTTGTTCTACTGTTGGTCTTTACTGCGTAACAATAACATGACAGTAAATCTTCAAAGCTTATCTCCAAGTTACGGTAGTAGGCGTTTTTCCGAATGTGACAGGGCTCCCAGACCAGTGCGGCTTTTTTCTACCCAGATCTGCTTTTTTAGTCGACCTGGGCGTTTAGGTTTACGGTAAATATGAAAACTCGCGTTATTTCTGATTTTTTTGAAGTGATAAATTCATCAGCAACTTCACTATGTTCACTAATATAAAGGTAAATTTATATTACAGTGTTTGCATGGGCACATCAGGGTGAGAAACTCGTATCGGATGAAGCAGAACATGTTCAATCGGTTTCATATCCTCATATAAGATCATTGTCGGGATTATGTATATAATGTTACATTCTCTAATAGCCAGTCGAAAAAACTAGTGAAACAAGGGTTAGGACTGATGTTTCAATTGCGATATTTTCCTATGCATACAAATTAAAAAACAAATTTCAATTAGTGGAAGAAAGCATTGGGATTATATTTTTTGTGGGATTTTAGATCCTGCTGCATTTGAAGATTGCACAAAATTTCCTCGTTTAATAACAAATGTACTCCTACAATTAGCCAGGGATGTCATCAACGGAGTAGGCCTGTGTTACCAGTGTTATGAAAAACGTCTTGAGCAACAAAAAGGTCGTCCAGATGTTAAATGTTTGCGCTGCAGAAAAAATTTGGGAGAGGAACTGTAATTAAATCGGTAATCGATTACCCTGGTATACAAAAAAAAACTTTTTTTGAGTTGTTTCAGATCTGTGAATTGATTTTGAATGTTTCGAGGCTGCTGAATTAAAAAATTAACTCAGTTTCTCTCTATCACGTCAAGATTTTTTGCAACATCCCAATTTTAGTTTAAAAATGGCAAAAGTGCTATCCAAACGCTATAGTTACCCCCTTTAAATGATTGCCACAGCAGTGAAAATAATTTTAACACTTTGAACGCCATGCCACGTTCCTGAACGTGCAGTTTCTTACGCAGATCACTACACCACGTTACGGAACGTCGCGCAGTTCTTTGCGCTGATCGCAAGCCACGTTCCAAAACAGGGGTTCCCAACCTTTTTCTTACCATGTACCCCTTGAGCATTCCGACAAATGAGCATGTACCCCTGCAGCATTTCAACAGATAAGGATGTACCCCTTCAGATTTTTGACAGAAGAACATGTACCCCTAAAACTCCTTATAACAAAATATTTTCTCATGATTTTTCAAAGATATATTTAACAATAAACACAGAATGACTTTTGAAATAATAATAAGTGATATATGTAGAAATATTTGAAAATAAAAAAACCTGTAAGTATATTTTTAGCTTCTATTGCTAACCTTAAATGTACCCCTTCGGATAGGCAAATGAACCCCCATGGGTGCATGTACCCCAGGTTGGGAACCCCTGTTCTAGAATGTCTAACTGCACAGGGCGGGCGTGCGCTGTGGACAATCGTGGCAGTCAACGTGGCTCGACACGCCAGACACTGTGGCACTGAGTGCTAGCTTGTTGTTCCTCTTAATTAACACTGACAAAACCTGTTTCATCACTTAGCTTAAAAATGTCTTCAATGAAAAGAAAATACTCCAACAATCCCGATGTATTTTGCTACATTTGTGGAAGTTTTACGCCAACAGCACAAAGACAGTCTATCAACAACTTTGTGTAAAGAGCCTATTTTGCTGATTTAAAAATTAAGCTTAGGGATCAAGATAAAGCATAGGTTCCAAATAAAGTCTGTACATGCTGTGTGGAAACTTTGAGATCATGGCCCCATGGAAAAGATAAGCACCTTCCTTTTGGCATTCCAATGATTTGGAGGAAATAAATCGACCATGTTGCAGATCGTTACTTCTGAATGGTAAATGTGACAGACTTCAATAAGAAAAATAAACAGATATTCCATCAGCCAAACTTCAATTTAGCTTTAAGGCCTGTTCTTCATGTTGTGGATGCACCCAAACCTCTATTCAACTGCCTTCCCGATGCTGAAGAAGATGATATACTCAGATATTCTTCAACTTCAACAGATGATGACATGACTGTTAATAGTTTTAGCAAAAGTTGCTGGTTATTGCCTGCCTCTTTATTTGACCAGTCAGAAATACATGTCTTAATACGTGATATGTATCTGCCCAAACAATCTTCCGAGCTGCTGGCATCAAGATTACAAGAAATGCATGTGCTTCATCCTGGAACCAACATCACATTTTAGCGAAACAGAGAGCAAGAATTGTTCCAGTTTTTCTTTTTCGGTTATGATCTGTTATATTTCCATGATGTAGAATCCATCTTAGAGGTAATGGGTTTGACACAATGAAAAGATGAGGAATGGAGGCTTTTAACAGATAGTGCAAAGCGAAGTCTTAACCGAATGTCCAATAGGTATGGATACATACTTATATGGCAATAAATATGGATCCATACGTGTTGGACATGCAATGAAGCTTAAAGAAGAACATGATACTGTCAAGATGGTTCTGCAAATGCTTTTCATCTGTTGTACACAATTTTTTCGGAAAACTAAACCATCCGACTACTAAGATTTGATCAATGAGTTTTGGCAAGTTACCACATGTTGGGATGCAATACGAGCATCAAGCTGCATTCATTGAAATCTCAGACACATTTCCAGATAATTTGGGCTATGTCAGTGAAGAGCAAAGTGAGCGTTTTCACCAGGACTTCAAAATTAAGGAGGATTGTTATCAAGGATGGAGGGACACACACATGATTGCAGACTATTGCTGGAGCCTAAAACGAGACAGCCCCAGTAAACCACATGACAGAAAATCACTGAAACACAAATTTCTAAGTTGTTAATTGTAAATCATAATTTAACTACTCAAAATGGCTTTCTGTTTCTTTTATGTCTAAACACCATCCAGATTTGGTTTGAAAATCTGTAGATGTACATAGGTTTAGGAGAAGCAAATTTTTGTGGGTGCGAAGGATTTTTGCCCGAATTTACCCAAACTTGCTCGAAAAGTTTTCTGGGTTTCCTGAAAAATTTATCCACACAAATCAAAGATCATGAAGACCTTCTTTTGGTATGAAATCCAAGAATAGGTCTTCATGTGATTTTCTGGAAATGTTGGGTGCCATTTTTTAAATCAAACAACATTGGCCGCCATTTTTGTCCAAACCTTCAGCGATTTTGCTCCGATTTTCGACAAATCAAAACTTTTGGGGGTGCGATTGCACCCCCGCTTCCCATACCACTTGATGCACTGCAACATAAATGTGTGTTTTTTCTCTAGTGTGACAGTTTGTCTGTCCATTTGTTCTTAAATTGTAACCACATAGTGACAAAGGAATAAAATTTGAATGAGCATTGGACTTATTTTAAAGCATCCCCTTTACCCTTAGGTATACAATTTCGGTATGTTGTTGCACAAAACTGTGACGTGATAGACAAAAACTGACATCAGAAATAAAATCAGCACACTGAAATTAGTCTAAATCAGTTGAAAAAGTTGAAACAAGTAAATGTGTGTATACCTGTGTTATCGTTTCAATTCAGATAAGCACACTCATATGTTTCTGTTCGTAACACAAGCTTTCTGGGTTTTTATTGTACGAATATGTTTTTTTTGGTGTGCAATTTGCCTTTATTTAATCACTGAATGGGAGCCATGCATGTGAATGTTGAGCACGGAGATCTTGGCAGGTAATGCAGCAAAACAGTGACACTACTATGGGCGTCCGCAGGTGGTGGCAAATGCCCGTTTTGCCCCCCTGGAAATTGGGACTATGAACTAAAAATTTTTAAGCAACCTCAGTCAGAAGCTTAATCCCGATTAATTGATTTAATTCTTGGGATGACAGTTCATTTACCAGTATGACACTCAGACTGTACACGAGCCAGATTCGCTGTTCTGGTGTCACGCAGTGATGAGCTTGTATCTGCTCGTTTCCCGGCAAAAGTAGGTTGTGAAGTTTTTGTGTGGGCTCTGCTATTGTTGGTTTTTATTGTGTAACAATAACACAGCAACAAATCTTCGAAGATTTACTTCAAGTTGCGGTAGTAGGCGTTTTACTGCATGTGACTGTTGAACGGCACGCAGACATCGTGGCCGGTAATGTGACGAGACAATGACTGCTGATAGCGGTAAGCCACATAGTTTCATGCTATGTGAAAAGAAGTATGAGTGAATGGGTTTCAAAGGTTCCACAAGTTTAAAAAATCCATTGTTAGTGTGAGACGATGAGTGCAT
>JGI24022J15233_10001510_pt1 | contig 19646 bp, 12 predicted proteins | sample Ectturendosymbi2_FD_15233 | JGI IMG/M metagenome (IMG submission 15233) | reverse complement strand
AGAGATATGTGCAAGTTTGAATCATCGCAAAAAGACGAAAGCAGATGGCGGTCGACTGATTCCTCGAAAGCATACAGAAACACTAGTGCTTTTAAGTTTCGCTTCACTCACAGTCACAAGAAAAAGAAAAAGCTGGTTGAAGAAGCCAAAGATGCATGGATCTTGTTGGGATATCTTCGACAAAGAGTTGTAGCTCTAACACTGACGAGCTGGGCGATGAGTGGAAACTTTCTACTCGAACGTAGAGCCAAACATGTCCACCCAGGCTAGGAAGGGGATACTCGTTAGAACCCAGTTGACAGGTTGTGTTGATGAATGAATCTCACTAGGAGGCAGGGTGTGTGTGTCTAGACTCTTTAGAGACTGAAGTCATTGAATGGTTCCCTGTTTTTGATACAAGTATATGGCCCAAATGCAAGCTCACGCCGCACAGTACCAGTTGTGGTGAAATATAGCGATGCTTTGCGACTTTAGTGTATACGTTGAAAACGACGCTGGTGAATGGAAGTGCGTGATCGGTCAACATGGTGATGCTAATCTAATGGACAGTTGAAGTCTTCTGCTGAAACTGTGCTACAATAATGCACTGTGCAGAATGACTATTTTTTTCCAACGCAAAGATGTTCGCAAGCTCAAACACACATGTTGCAGAGATTTGACTGGCGAACGGTCACTGATTGATTTGTGCATTATTTCAGCCAGGTCTGCAACCAGAATTAAGGAAGCAACTGGGCAATTCCCGCCTAAAATTTCAAAATCATGTTTAGTTGTTGGGTGCAACAATAAGTTGCAATCATCGTGCTTTCCCCCGAAAACTGGTTGCTGCTCTGGTTTCAGCTGAGTTGTTCCAATCAGTGTTGGACGAGCGTGTCAAAAGAACAGAAATTTGAACGGATCATCTCTTAGTTGTCTGCAACTTTTCTCTGTAAAAAGCAACAATGTTCAAAGACGAATGTGCTAGGAGGTCCTACCGAATAAAGTGGTAGGCCTGGATAGACAAGGATCTAAGAAAGAATTTGCAGATAACGTATTGCCTTCGTTCTGAGAGCTTCTGGAGTGCAGAGCGGACGTAAAGGGAGAGTGAAAGATTTACAATTTGTTTATTTTTACCCTGCCAATTTGTATATTTCAGGACATGGACGAACAAAATTACACAACTATTATCTATGTGTTCTGCAATAGTATCAAAAAATCCAGTTATTCTCTACATACAACAATTTTTCAAGTGTTTTTTGTCTGATTTTTCTCGCTTATTGTGGAGGAATATGACGTTGAAAAATTTCTACAAATGCCGCTGTGGAGCGGTTAAAAAACACTACTCCCATGTGTGATTGGGATCACATTAAATATTCCTTCAAAAATGCTACAGACTCTTACAGGATTCTTTGTTTTGACCCAGTCAATAAAATGAAAAGATAAATATTTGTAAAGCATCGTGAGTTCAGCCATTTCATGTAATGGCTCGAACGGAACAAGGAAAGCGATTGTTTCTTACCTTAAATATAATAAAATTCCATATTTAGGTCTGTCGGTTTACATGGTGTTCTTTACCTAAGGCTCCCAAAAATATTAACCCCAAAACTCGCTCATAAAGGTACGTAAAAATTATATAACACTGTGTTTATTGTCACAGAGAGAAAGATCAAAGTCAAATACCAAACACGATTGTTTACGACATGAAGCACACTTTGAAACCTGAATTCCCATTTCCTGGTGACGCCTTACCACGAGATATTGCTTCACAAATTCAGTCATTTCACGGTCTGCCCGTAGCATGGTGGCAAGGGCAGTTGATCAAATATATTCTGCGCCCAGTCGACGGACTCGTTGAAAAAATAAAAAAAGTGGAAGAAAAGCTTGGTTTTGAATCTCCAATCGTTGGGTATGTTTTTTATTTTCATTAGCAACCTTCTGTTGCTGAAACAGTACAGTTCACAAAAACTATAGGCAGCAAATTCACCCACTAAGATTGCCTCACAAGTTTTTCCCGATCACTATAAACACAGTCATAGCTCAATTCGAAACTTCAACAGGACTGTAAATGCAATTTTGCGGTTTACCGCACTTTTACAACCTGCGAAGATGTTTAAGCAAATATGAACTGAATTACCATGAGTTAAAATAGCTTTATTGGTAAACTGCAACGTTCATCCAGCTCAGGTAAAAATACCGTATTTGGTCATACTAATAAAAATGAAGAAAAAATAAAATGACTCCCGGCAAGGTTTTTAAAAATTTTGATCCTTGGGGAAAACTGCTATATAATTATGTTGAAAGATCAGGTTTTAATTAGCAAATAAGTACCCAGTGAAAAAAACGTGAAATACTTTGTTGATTAAAAACAGATTTTGCGGAATCAAAAGAAGAGAACAGAAATAGTAAAAAATCTGCATCGTTTATTTACCCAATCTGAAAAAAACTTGCTTTCTACAGCGTTCACGTTCGCCGAACAGACAAGCAAGAGCGGCACAAGCATGAAGATGATGAGTATATGAGAGTTGTTGCAGCTTGGTACGACGTTTTTCAACAGAGTATACAAGATGTTGGAGTATCAAAGTTTCCGAAACGCAAAGTCTTCGTAGCCACCGAAGACACTACTGTTGTAAAGGGCCTGACAGATAGGTAACAACTTGAATTTTCAGTCATTGCCACCAGCATGGTTTCTATATGGGAAAACACGAGACATTTAACCCACAGTATAGCCATGCTCGTGCTTTTCCTTCAATGGCAGATCTCTTATCCAATGTTCGGGCCATTCGCTTTTGAGTTGATACAACAAACTCGAAAATAAATCTAGAAACTTCTTGGGACTTATTGGGGCCATCTTGAGCAACACTCAGCACATGAATTTGAAAAAGAAGGCAAGGAGTTCCACCTCTTGTCCATCGTCCTCAGCGCTACTGTAAAAATTAATGAATAAGATTTGTAAAGAGTTTTCCGTTGTTAAAGAGTAAGTTACATATGTTAGGTTTGTCCACAAAGTTTCTCATAGCTGTAAAACAAACTTTCCACATCTTATTGAAATAAATGATTAAGTGATTGATAGTGCTGAGACTAATGGAATTTTTCAAATCGCAGAACAAAATAAGGCAGCCTGAATCAAACTTTCGTTGATGCAGCAACTAAAGAGCGTTCACGTGTGTTTCTTTTTTGTAATGCGTTATTATTGCTTTTTCTGCGATTCCAAAAAATCTTTTTGTTACACTTCTTTTTTCTGGTGCAACGAAAATGAAGTGAATCCATGTAACAGCGACATTTATTCTACTATATTATTTTGTAGTTATCCAGATTACGAATTCCTGAACAACTTCGAAGCAACCATACTAGCGGAAGAAAAAATGAACAGAATTGAAAAAGACAGCCTTCTTGGTTTGTTGGTCGATATACATTTACTATCGAAATGCGACCATCTTGTTTGCGATGGAAATTCGAACGTAAGTGTGAACATACTTGCATCAGCAACACCAGGATTTTTTAAGGTGTTTTAAAATTGCAAATCGGGTCCCTAGAATCGGAGAAAATTATCAAGGGAGATATCTGAACGGATACTGCAATCAATATTTTTCGGGTCCCTGTCAGATCCACACCAGGTACCCAACATTTTCCTTAAAAAAACTCTGGCAACACGATCATTTTCTGAGCTTGCTTTGCATCGGACATTTTTTACTGACGTGTGCGAGAAAGCTTTTTCAGGGAGGGCCAGGAGCAGCCGTTTGCACTGAAAAATTTGTCACTCCCTGATTTATGACACCAGCTGTGACTTATATTTTTTGGGCCAAGCGGGTGTACATCGTCTGAAATTTTACTAAATTTCCGCGGCTATTCCCTCACGAAACAAAGCGAAGAACAAGCAAAACGCTCCCACTATTTGTGAACCACTATGTGGCTAACAACGTCAGAGACTTGCTGTTCTCGATGCACCATTATATCCAAATATTCTCGTCTGAACTGGCAACTGTCGCTTTTAGTCTGCCCTGAATGTTTTCTTTTGCCCTGAAAAACACATTTCTTGATTTTGACAAATCTTGCAAAGGTGGGAAAAGCTTCCCCAGACCCCATGTAGAGCTCAGCACGTATTTATATATTTCATGGTTCAATTTGCAAACTTGTTAATACTATGAAGAGGTCACCGTCCGCTGTGCTCCTTCATGATGTCACAGTGATTAATCTTGCCTTATCAATAACTTTTACCTTATTTCTTCGTTGAATACGTTTCCTATCTGAGCTGTTTTTTACTTTCTTGCAAAAGTAACGATAACAAATTTACAAGACTTCTGCTTTTCTCCCAAAACTATTTTTCTTAGTGATTTTCCATGTTTTTTAAATCTTATTGTGATTGCGTATTTTACAGATTAAATGAAAATGTATGGATTTTGGGTTTAATATGAGTAATAACGGGTGCTAAGCATAACAAAGCGACGCTCTTTTCTATAAAACCAGTAGCTCGTAAGAAAGGTAACTTTGCTGTCATGAAACATTTTTTTCTTGAATGAGTGATCAACTTCAAAGTAAAAGATAAACATGATTCAAATAACTATTTAAAGAAATAATTAAACGAGTTTCCGTGTCTCGGTGGTATTTCTACCGTACAAGGACCCAAACTCAACAGTTGCTTTTTTCTATCGCGTCCGATATTTCTAAAGATATAAATATTGCAAAATGTAACTACTATCAAGGACAACTACACAACTTTTCACTTCAGGTATGCAGAATGGCTTACGAGCTCATGCAGACAAAGCATGTAGACGCATCTGAGAGGTTCACACCCATCGGAATGGTTTATCATAACTTTCCGACAAGAAACGAGTTCGACTACGACATTGCCTATGCTGGTCGACCAGAAAACGGAGCGATGGTTAGACATAAACTGCAGATAGATGGTAAAGTTACCAAGCTCGACAAACGATTTCATTGGTCGAGAATAACAAACAGTGTACCTGTTGACGTGTTTCCTGATCTTGACTAGAGTTAACTTGTCCGCGTCATGCGAGTAAAAAGGGCGCAGGGGTAGCACAAACTTTGGAGAGGATCGAGCGGCGTGTATGTTAACAAAAATTTAAATTTGCTTGCTGTAATTTACTCCAAAAACGAAGTGAACATAAACGTCAAAAAATAATTACTTTTAAAAATTTGAGGATTCGGACCACCATATAGGTACGACGCCACTGCGCGTAACCGCTTACTTTAGAACTCCAAGCAAATTCGTATAAAACAAAAGAACATTGTTTTCTACAATTCCTTATAGTACAAGAGCGGTGTATATACCAAAGGGCATTTTACTAAGGGCGGGCAAGGCATATTCTTAAAATGTAGTCAAAGATTTGCACAGAAACGTCTTCATCAAATGTTCAAACAAACGTTTCGATAAAACATTTTGATAACCTAATAATTTTGCCAGCGGATTTAGGAACAGTTCCAAATACAGTCCCGGCTTGTTCGTGCTCAAGCAAAAGCTTATGCCAAATCCCCCAAAAGTGAGGTTCAGCTAATTACTCCTCTCGCTGCTACACCTTGTTTTTGTGATTAGATTAGACTGCAAACATGCTCTTTGATCACGATATCCTGAATGAAATTTTACAACTAATCTTTCTAATTGCAGGACTTGAATTTAAGTTTCTGTTCAAACGTTAAAAGATTTTAAGGTCATTGTATTTTACAAATGTGTCTCTTTTACGATAGGGGGATACAAGCCAATAATGAGACACTGTCATTTTTGGAAACTTTAGGAAACCAGATTTTTTCTGTTTTATTGTGCAGCAATTAAAATAACTTCTACTTTTGTAAATTTTACCACTATCAAGGCCAGAGAAATCTCGTTTTGCTATCACTTTTCCTGGACAACAGGCAAACCTAAGGCAGTCGTTTTTTAACAGGAATTATGAAGTTTAGGATTCTTTCGCACACGATACGGAATTCGTTGTGATATCCTTATAAAGCAGTGATCAAAATCACCCCTAACCGCAGAACTTGTCCCCACCACCAAGGTATTAGGAAACAAAGTTTAGTGGACGAGCTGAAGTTACAAAAAATACTACTGGGCGTTACGTACTTTACCTTCGTAAGCACAACAACAAAAGCAAGTTGATAAAAGCAGAGGAAGCAGGCCCGTAACCAGCTTGGGACACCAGGGAGGGCGAAGAGTTTCCGAGAGGGCCCCAATTTTTTTAACTATATGTCCAATTGTTTTAATCTACGTCCAACACATTTTTCCAGGGGTTGAGAAAAATTTTTCAGGGTGGAGCGCACCCCCCTTGTTACGGATCTGAGAAAAAGCCTCTATGCAACTAGAAATGTACACAAGGCAGACATCGAAAAAACAAATTGAAAAAAGCTCATTAACGTACAGTACCATGCTTTTGAATATGAACATAACATGGAGCTGGAAAGCACCAAAGTGCACCAAACTTCCATACCTGTTACTTAGCAGAAATATTTTACGCAAACAGCCAGAACTACTCGTGTTGTAAATGAAAATAGGTTTTATTTTTTCTGACATTGACGAACTTTTGTTTTCAACAAAACGATAATTTGTTTGCTCTTCTCATTTAATGACGTTAACCAATGCCATTCTCTTTTCTCTTCAGTCGGATTTAGCGTCTTGTGCTTTTTCCCCTGCTGCATTTTTTAACACCAATTACTGCTCTCTGTAATTGTATTCTTCTTACACTGTACTACGCTCGCGAACTCTTGAAGCCTTACCCTGGTGAAGGTAGCTTTGCAACCTTCGGAAATGTGGATCCGCTCCAGATTTTTTATTATTTTCAGGACCAATTGTGTACATAGAAATATAAACTGGAGATACACTGCGCCTATGTCTGGAGTTTACTGTGATTTAGGCTAGTAGATTGACAGCGGAAGATATTTTATCTGAAGTATTTAGTAGTTCATTTCCATCTATTCAGATGAACACGGTTATAGACCACCATCTTTTCACAAACGTAATACAACTGTAAATATCCCCTTAAGTAATTTTCTGAGGAGTGAAAATGTTAAATGAATAGGTCTACCAACGTTTTCCAGCAGCAATTACAAGAATGAGACCANCGTATCGAGACACATTTAGCCTACATAGTACAAAAAGCAGGGGGTCAATGAATAGTTACATTACATCAAATGCAGTTGTTCAAACACCATCATGATTTCAACTTCATCCCCTTCAAGAACCGCATGAGCAGCCTTGACGTTTCGGCGGGTTTTTCGCGGTAACTCGAGAACCGCTGCAGCATGGGCGTCGGAAGATTTTTTTCCAGGGGGGCACTAGGGGATTTTTCCAGACGGGGCCAAAAGTAGTGAAATTTGTTTTTTCCCACTCAAAACTAAGAAAACAACCTTTTTTTGCTACTAATTTCAAAATCCAGGGGGCCAAGGCCCCTTTCCCCCGTTCCGACGTCCACGCACTGAAGATACGTCGACAAGTACTGTACGACATTGCAGGATGGGCTTTCGAACAACCTTTCCGATAAATTCAAAAAATATATATTTGCATCTAAAAATATTGAGAAAAATGCAACTTTTTTGTGTTTCGCAAGTGATTTTCGGCAATTTGATCTTCTTCAAGAAATCGACCTCACGCTTACCTGTAAGCTTTTTCCAAGCGTTTTTTTTTGTCTTCAACACTTTGTAGGGACTACAACTAACCACTAAAACCAAAAAAGGCATTCATCTTTGGCGTTGAGGAAAAAATTTTTGGGCAAAAAGTTGCATTTTTCAAAATTCGCAAAAATGCGATTTTTCGATTTTTACGGCGAAACCTTTGACGATAGCGAGTTTTGGATGTCATTGGAAAGCAGTGGCGGATTAAGGGGGGTGCTGACTGGGCTACAGCCAGGGGCCCCCACCATTCAGTGGGCACCCAATTTCTAAGTCGGTAAAAAAGTGTAATGTGTGAACAATACACAATACAGTAAACTGTAAAAGATACCATCGCCAATCGGGATTGAGAAGTAGGCGCTCTGTGCTCACTCGTTGAAAATGCTTCGTTGACGTAAAAGTAGTTGATTCTGTGGCGTGTGGTCTGGCCGACACTCACAAGCAAGTTAGTACTCCTAGGTCTAAAAAGGTAAGGTATTCCACCCGCTTGTCTTATGTCTGTTTCGGATGCGCGTATCTGCCATGCAGACAGCCCCGAAGGAAGTTGGGAACTTGTTAGGTGGTGTCAGGACTCTTAACAATGGTGAAAGTAGGTAGATTTTAGCAGAGGATAATAAATCATAGTGTTATTAGGCAGGACTTCCAGAGGTGGTACTTCAACTCCAATTCTGGTACTATTTACTTCCAAGATGCAAGTTTGGACATTTTAACACATGTTACTTTTATGTGAAGCGCCATTATTTGGTACTATTCTCGATGACTGACTTGAAACAGAATAAACCCAGTGATAAACAGAAAGGTGGCAGATATCAAGTTACGTAAAACGTTAGCTGATAACAAGAATTAAACCGCATCAAGCACGTCTTGTTCTGTTTATATTTCGCCCAAGTAACTTTAACAGGGGCGTAACGAGGTTAGATGGCGCCCGGGGCAAAAAACAAATTCGGTGCCCCCCTGGTCGAACCGGCGCCCCCATGGTTGAAGTTTGGCGCCCCTATGCTCACATCTGAGTTCTTTCGAAGGCAAATTTATTGTATTGAAGAAAGTATTTGTAACACTGTTGGGACCTTTCGGCGCCTCCAGCAGTAATTCGGCGTCCCTGCAGTGATTCAGCGCCCCCATAGTGAATTGGCGCCCGGGGAATTGTGCTCCCCTTGTCCTCCCCTCGTTACGCCCCTGAACTCTAAGCTTGCTCACCTGAACTCAGTGACTCATTCGATTTTAGTACGTCGTAAGATGTGCTTTTAGTTATTTTGTTGAGTGCCATTTTATATTCTAAGTGCAATAGAAAAATAAGCACAATTCAGCAGTGTTATGTCTTATGAGTGAACGTAGAACTATACATAGTAAGTGAAAGCGAGTTTTACAGCAGCCATCGATAAGTGAGTGCATGCTCTTGTTCTTACTAATAGTTTTACTGCTTTGTCCTTGATAGTGAACAGAAAGAATGAAATACTAAATCACAATGAGTACAAATATTATTTTTACCATATAAATCCAGGACATGCCAAACTAGGCTATTATGGGAGGTAAGGTTAGGTTCAATTTTGGTTAGGTTAGCTTTACGGTTTAGTTAGTGTATTTTGGTCTGGAATCTGACATGGAAAGCTGATATTTCTGAAAATAATTTTTAAAGAAAATTTTATTTACCAAAAAATGTCATTTGGATATATGAATGCAGTGGAACTCCGTTAGCACGACCACCCACTGGATGGCACTCAGTTGGTCGTTTTAGCGGCGCCGGGGTGGTCGCGTTAGTGGCTTTAATCACACTTATATTCCTGAAGGTTTCATGTATTAGCTTTCCAAACGTTCACATCGCAGTTCGCATTTATCTGTCCATGGCAATATTAAACTGCAGTGAGGAGTGATCTTTTTCAAAACTAAAAAGCATAAAATATGAGGTTCGAAGCTGCATGGATCAACAGCGGCTCAGTTTTCTTTCCCTGATGAGCATTGAAAATGATATTGTAGAGACACTAGCAATGGCTTGCAGAGAGAAGGGCGAACGGGGCGACGTCCCTAGGCATCCAAGGCAGAGGGTGATCAAAAGACTGAAATTACAAAAATTAAAAGGCTGTAAGTGAACATTTTTCCTATTGTAAAGCTGCTTACACATGGTGCATGAGATTAATTTTTCGGAACTTGTTTTTTGTCAACACTACAGTGGTTTTTACGTATTCAAATGCCAGTAATTTTCACATTCTTCAATACCAGGGACTTATACTCTAGGTGTGCGGCACACATCCAATCTAACTGACAGTGACTGGCTTTTTCCTGATCGTGCGATCAAGGATACAAGCCCGTATCTGTTCTGTCCACCCAGTAGTTGTACATATATGCTAACAGTCACATAACAAAATATGAAAATTTTCTTACGTAGTTTATGCGCATTCTAAATTCTAGTGTAGTTTAGCAAGTTTCAAACTGTCATCCCTGGGTGTCCGCCATCCCAGCCGCATGCCTTCTTTGCTCAACTCACATTCGACGAGACATTCGCGCAGACTTACAGCTTTGCAGATGTGAACCGCACTGACGTAGCACTAGGTTCTACTCCCATCTTTTAACGCGTTGCCGGATATTTTTGCAGTTACTGTATAAACTGCTCCGTGGTAGTGTTGATTGCTGTGTTTTTCTCCGGTCTCTTAACTTGAAGCGCTGATAATTTATGTTCATTCCAGTAATACATTGTACAACAACGACTAAGGAGAGTGCGTGTAGAATAATATGCAGATTGCGTCAACAAACTTCTCCAAAACGCTGGTTTGCAAACGCAAATATGACGTCATATTATGACGTTGAAAACAACGTATATCCAGTAACAATGACCACCATACCTTGCTGCTCAATACTAGAATTTGGTAGGGGGCATACAATAAAAAGCAGTCGTCCCGCACATCACCAGACCTCTGCACGCCACTGGTTACTAAACTTCAGTGATTTGATCAGCGACTTTGCTTTTAAAAAAGCTCGCAAAAATCAATGTAACGTAACCAAACACCACTCTAAGATGAAAGCTTATTATTTCATTTATACATACATTATATTGTTTGCTAAATCCATGAGTTTCGTTCATACCGTGATTGATACTAGTTAATGATTCGTTTTTTTGCTCAAGCTTCATTTGTTTCAATAATACAATTACTTCAATTCGTTCATTTAGTTTTCATATATGGATAGAAAGGGGCCCTTTCTAAGTTTCAGCCAGGGGCCCATACAACCTTAATCCGCCCCTGTTGGAAAGAACGCAAAAATTTGTCTATAGCTTTTCAAATTTGGGGTCATGGCCGACACTTGTTGTAGAACTATCTTTTCTAACGTGTTTGGTTCTTGCTCCACAGATCTTTGAACAAAACCACTGCGTTTTTGGCTACTCCAAAAAGCGGGATCATCCAGCAAACTGTCATATGCGTTAGGTTCGGATTATTCATGGAGTTTTGTGACTCAGACCACAACATAATTAGAAATGCAAACAAAACACTAAAAACAAGAAAAGTAATGCCTGTTAAAAAAAAATAAAATGAGAAGAATAAACGACGACTTGGGAATTCTATCGTTGTGGACTACATATTTAAGACACAAATGTTTGAAGAAAGACTTATTAGTCAACTACCCAGCCAGACCTATGGTTAGTATGAATCGGTGCAAAAGTGATGATGTTTCAAGCGAAACGGTAGAATGAAGTGCCAAAATGCAATAAATTGAGCACCACATCAGACACAAGTTTGTAACAAAGCACAATATCAAAGGAAAACACACGGAAGATGAAAAGCGCGCATATATACACGAAGGATGGGGTGAGCACCAGTGATAGTGTGACTCGAGTCACGGTGAGAAATGATGCTGAGAAGACTCGAGTCACGTTTTTCACTGAATGGTCCGACTCGAGTCAGAGTCGTTTTTACCAAATCTCCAAACATCTCATTGACAAACTCAGTTAATTTGCACACAAAGAAATGGGCTATTTTGCTTCAGTGACGTATGATAATCATGGTCGCAATTTTTCTGCTTTGACTGTGTCTCCTAACGCAGTGCCGTTATGCTAGGTTTTCAAGATCAGGTGTTCCACCTAACACTGAGGTAGAGTTGAGTGTGCTTTTCACAGAGTGCCCAGCAACGCACAGTACATTGGACACATTATCGTGGTTTAATGTGGTGCTTACAATATCATGGCAATCTGCCTCATAGTTTTAGTTTTGGTCTTTCGGAGAGATGAACGGATTTATATTTTTTATATCCAAATCCGATCCAGCAATTTTATTTCAAAATCCATTCCAAATTAGAAAATTAAATTTTGTTTAAATCAAAAATGCTATCACTGTTATTAGGCTAGGTCGGGAGTGGGCAACCTGTGGCTCTGGAGCCGCATGCGGATCGTTCTCTGGATTTGATGAAACTTTGAATTGTTTTAGCCTATGTCCCTATGAAGTCGCATGAAAAATGAAATGGTGTCAATGTTTTGTGGCTCCTTACCTATCCTATATTCTGGAAGATGAAGCAGAATGGCTCTTTTGAAAGGTTGCCGACCCCTGGGCTAGGCCTATATGTAATCCAACTCAAAGATTCAAAGATAAATAAATAGTTTGGAAAATAATTGAAATTAACTTCTGCTCTACCTTTGGCTCAGACCACCCTAACAAATGACACTGCAAAGACTTCAAAGAAATCACTGCTAGTATTAGCAGCAATGCATGGGAAGCTCTTTAATAGCATGTAAGATTTCAAACCAGAGGATTAACAGGTGTGCAAAATAAGCGACTCATTAGCGCTAAGCTTAAGCTACACATATAAATAATGATGAACTTTGGTAAAGTTTTAGAGGTAAAGGTATTATTACTGTACATGTAACAATGATGAGTCAAGAAAAGGGACTGGATTAATGAAAGTCACACCAATTCCATAACTTTGATTGTATGATACATTAAAGAACAGATTTGTTTCATTGGTCGTAGTCAATGCTCAACATTTAAAAAGAAAATGTACTATCTCGAAGGATTTGAGAAACTCTACTGAACTAAACTTTTAATAATATAATAATAGTAGTGATTTATTGTCGACTCGTGGTCCATACAGAAGCGATCATAGATACAAGAGCACAAAAAAATGGTTAGCCACACAGTAGCGCATTACAGATTCGGTTTTGCACATGACCAGCATTGGGGAGGGACAAAACACTTTATCATCACCACAACTGTATTGTCATTAACAAGAGCGCAAAAATGGTTAGTCGTACAGTATAGCGCATTGCAGAATCGATATTTGCACATGACCAACATTGAGAGGAGCAAAAACACTTTAACAGCATTTCTTACTTTTTGTATGCTTGGTGTATACTCATTGCCCACATATTTTTTACTACGAAAAAGCAATACTGATGAGACGCGAAAACCGAAACAATTCACCTGCAACTGCTGCATTTGGTCTCCATCATACAGGAGCGTTGAATAATTGAGGAAAAATGAAAATTTGTAAAAGGCATCAGACATTTGAAGAGAACGAATAAAAAAGTTGGATGAAGATGCACCTCGTACAAAAAGTCGATACAAATTGTTTCTCAGCAGGGCATCAAAGTCCTAATACAACGGCTAATCTGGTGTGGGCAAAGACTTACATTTCTGGGAATGTAATGCATAATGCGGTAGGCATTGTTACACGCAAACGCAACACGTAAGCGCTTCACACTGGTCTTTGCTTATCTGCTCCACAATTGACAAGCATACATTGGCATGCAATAGGCACGAAATACTGTTTTTTACTGCAGGAGAACACTGATCAAAAGTGCCTCCGAGTTTGTTTGCCGCACAGTATAGTGATTTCACTTGTCCCTGAATATCATCATCATTCTTTTTTGATGCATTTATCCACACACCAAGGTATTTCACTTGGTCAAAAAATTGTACACGTATACCATTTAGAAAAACATTTTATGGAGCAGGTTGTTTGTACTTTTTTGGGCAAAAAGCAACACCAGTTGTTTTGTTGCAATTAAAAGTGATTTCGTGTTCAGCAACACAGTCACCACGAATGTTCCGAAGACATTACAGCCCACTAATACTGGGGCTGAACACACATATATCATCAGCAAATATTAGATTATTCAAAACCAGATGTCCCACAGTGCATCCCACCCTGACTGAGTCCAGCTGGATTGAGAGTTCACCCAGGTAAACAGCAAATAAGTATGGGCTCAGGACTTCGCCTTGCCTTATCCCATTAAATACAGTATTCTGTAGTCCCGAAATTGAACCGAAATTTGCGAAGAAGTTCAAAACAAAATTATAAACTCTAAATTCAATTAAAACCGGTTAAGCAAAAACAATTAAATCCACTCCAAATCCAAAAAAACTACTGAAATGCAGTAGGATTTAAATCCAAATCCATGTTCAACTCTGGTCTTTTGCTGGGTCATTTTGTAGTAAGTTTGTTTGTTACAATACAGCATAGCAACGCCAAAGTAGACTAAACACGGCTAGAATGCAGTAGCAACCAGGACCAGTGACGGATTTACGCATAGGCCAAATAGGCCATGGTTTAGGGCCCAGCGCAACACCTTCCTATAACGACTCATTATTAACTTAAATTGGCGAAACTGGGCAGAGGCATCACTTCGCAATTTACTTTGAAACGAGCGAAAACGCAAGCCTCTACTCTAGGCTCTTATCAATACCGTAACAACACGATAATATTGTTTGCTACGCAATACAAGAATATACTGCTTTGCAGTGTCTGGCAGTCTTGCGTTGCTGCGAGCTTTTTGTCAGTTGAAGATTGAATATCAAGTAAGAAAGTGCTGTGTGAAAGGTTTGATACTCAGGAACATGGCTGGGCGCGAGAGAGATGCAAGCTGTCAGTATGTAAGTGGTTACAGGCAATAGCGTAGCCAGCACCCAAAAAAAATTTTGGGGGCAAATACTTTGACCTTAAACGGGCAGCAGTATTCTGTTCGGGACACTTCGCACAAAATGACAAGATATGCTAAAAATTTGGGAAGAATGACCTTTTGCCTCCCTTCTACGCCTATGGTTACAAGAAACGAATGAAAAAGAAAGTACTTACTTGATGTTCAATATTCCACTGACAAAAAGCTCTCAACAACGCAAGACCGCCAGACACTGCAGAACACCGTTGAAACGCAATATTGTCAGCATTGGATGCTACGTTTGGTTGTTACCAATTAGATTGTCCACAAACATAAATTGCTTGATGTAGCCCTATATGTTAGTTAAATCAGCTAGAACAGTTTCTCGTAAATTTTACTTGGTAAAACGTGTCTACACTGCGCTTACTTCATATGGTTAGCTGAGGGTGTTGCGACTATACTTTGTTGTGCAAAACGTGTCTTCATGCTGCTTACCATCAGCCTATATCGTAGAGGATTGGAACACTATATTTTGTATTGCTTGGAAAATGACAGCTTAAAAAGGGCATAAATAAATCATGTGTCCGCTGAATGGATTGTGCTTGTTTGATCCATAAAATAGGTGGTTACTATAAGAAATTAGTTTACGTTCAGCTAATCAGGTCGACTAGACAATATTTTCGATGGCGGCGACACGACCCCGCATGAAAATGTATATACTGTATTTACTTCGCCCTTCATTAAGCCGCCTTTGCCTATTGCTTGTAAGCCCCACGAAATGGTGTCAAAAAATTAATATAAGCCGCCCTTCATTGTAAACCGCCCTTGAACATAATTACCTAAACTTCAGAAATACATTCGCATACTAGCGCGTTTCACGTTTAATTGGCAACCCTGGTAATGATGTTTACACAACTGTAAATTCTTTCTGTTGATCATATTTCCTCCAGTGACGGATGTGCACGTGATGCTCAAGAGAATAGAATGCGACAAAAGAGTTTGGTCGACAAAACGTAGCCAAGGAAAAACTGAGCGTCATCTATACCTTTACATAAGGTACAGAAATAAAAAATATAAGCCGCGGCTCACAATCGAATAAATACGATATCCGAAAAGTAAACCTATACAAGAACGCTAGAAATCAATTAAATTTAACGAAGACAGCTTCTGAACTACAGGAAAGAGATATAAATTACATGAAAAGATTACATTGCCACTTGCTCTTGAGAAGAATGTGGCAAAGGCTTTCTGTTGAAAATCTAAGGCAATTGTAGAAGCAAAGTCGGCACCACAAAGGTTTATTTTTGAGGGCCACTAACACATAAAAGGGGCACACTTCCACGCTATTTAGACATAGGCCAAATAGATCACATCAGCGTGGGGCCACAAAAACTAAGATGGCCTAGGGTTCCGCGCTCCCTAAANCCGTCCCTGGCCAGGACGCAAAAAAAAGTTAAGATTGTCCAGTCGATGTGCTCCAAAATTTTGTTAAATCAAACACTGTGCCACAATGCATAAACACATAAGTGTGGCATTGCACAAACACAATGTAAAAAGCACGCATTTAACAGAAAAAGAACATGGAAGTATATTTATTGCAGTCAGAGCTGGGCAGTAGCGAGCTACTGTAGCGAGCTAATTTTCCAGTAGCGGTAGAGAGCTATCGCCATTTTACCGTTATTCGCTACTTGGCATGAGTGATGGCAAAGGAAAAAGTTCGCAAGAGCTCTTACGTCAGCACACTTTGATAGTAACTGCTCTTCTCACTGTTTTGCACTGATTTTGGATGATTTGTTTGCAGTAAGCTAGCAGTATTAGGAAAGATTTAGCTCAGGCTGCTTTTCACCTGATCGATAGGATCCACGTTACTTCGGGAAAACCTCAGCATCAGCCACAAACTTAAAGCAGTTGGGACTTCGAAGCATTGGCTACTGCTACCGTTAAAGCTGCGTATGACTGAATTGAATGCTTGGAAAAATATGACACTGGCTTCAACATTTCGTGCATGTGCAACTACGTTTTTTTTGAAGTATATGTCCATATGACAGTTTTTGTAGCTTGGTTCGACTTTAATATATTTGGCTGCATGCATAACTTGAATCAAACCTTTATTCTGTCTTGAAGACAGTGGCGTAGCCAGGGGTAAGGGGAAATATCTGTCCCTGGACGCAGCATTTTGAGGGCGTAAATTGAGGTTGGAATATCACGTAACAATTACGAAATGTCAAATGTCAGCCGATGCAAGTAATTACGATTTATAAAATGTCGAATGTCAGTCGCTGATACCCACTTGCAAAATCTTATCAAGATCACCAAGGTTTGCAAAGAGAGCAATTACAAACCTTAGTGACGTTTTAAGGCGTCGCTTGTGTCTCCAGCAACCAGCGATCGCATGTGGTTTGACCATGGTTGGCGGGACCTTTTTCAAATTGGGGGGGCACAAGTGCACGTCAAAAAATTGCAGAAAATTCTTGTGGTTTGAATTGGCCACTGTGACGTCACAAGCATTGGAATATGACGTCATTACATACACACCATATGAAGGTCTAAATTACACTATTTTAGACAAAATAACACCACTATGATAACGTATCGCTGAACCACCTGAACTTCAAATAGGCTGTTACAGGGGCGACCCAGGTCATCAGCGTCACTTGCAGGGCTGTGGAGCCGGTATTCAAATTTCAGACTGCAGCGCCAGCTCCTGGCATCTAATTTTTTTGGCTCCGTCTCCAACATCTTGAGATTTTTGGCTCAGGCTCCAGAACAACTTGGTCCAAAACCAGAAGAAACATGGTATTACTTGCATAACTCGCTTGAACGGGAACCTAAATATCAGGCTCCGGCTCCATCATCCAAAATTGTTTGGGCTCCGGCTCCAGCTCCACAGCCCGGTCACTCGGGCTCATCATACGATTTATTCTGACTGACTGAATAAAACCGTTCGACACTTGTGTTACTGCAATTTCCATTTGCTGTCGTTTCTGGCCGGCATTATCGTTGCTCTGTGACGTCACGTTATGTAACACTCAATGAGAAATTCTCATGATAACTTTTCCGTTGTTGAGTAACGTACGTCACAGAGCAATGATGACGCCAGTAAGTCCGCTTACTAGGCTCATTCATGTTAAGTTAAGTCACGTCAAGTCATGTTTGCGCTGCAAGTACACAGTAATAGAACACATTTCAATCGACAAAGCTTAATACAAACAGCACAGGCTGGGCGAAAGACGGCCAAAGCAGTCACTTAATCAAGCCCAGGCCAAATTTGATCACTGCCAAATTCAACAGTACAGGTGAAGCATAAAAAATGAGTTCAAAACGAAATAAAAGCAAAACAAAGAAGCCAAAAGTGTGCTCAGTTTAAGGTAAACTCTCACAAACAACTTACAAATCACATAGTGTATGTATCACATAAAAGTCAATACCAAGCAAGCAGTTGCGATTTTACTCGATAGGAAAACATATGTAATGGTAACATTTTAATATTATTAGAAATGCAACCCCATGTAACAGGACCTACATATTGCAGCATTTTTTAACCATAAACACTTCTAACATGTTTATGATGAAAATTTCCTGAAACTTGTTGTCTTGTGCCATGATCATGAATGCAGTGTAGTTTTGAAAAAAAGTTATCAAAAGAAGAGGGCAGGATATCTACGTTATATTTTTACATAAACTTTTCCAAATTAACCTGGTACAAATCAGAAACTTTGAGAATTTTAAGTAATTTAAAAATGTTGTTTGCACTTGGGGTTCTCTTGCTAAAAATCATGATTTTATATTTTTTAACCTTTTTGGACTATGTTTTGACTTGGACTGAGTTTTAAATAATCAGGACTGGATCTGGATCGCAAAATTTGACAGTCCGCTCGTCTCTGATTTGCATAACTCGCTTGAACAAGAACCTAAATTTCAGGCTCTGGCTACATCATCCAAAAAATTTTGGCTCCGGCTCCAGGCATCCAAAATTGGTTGGGCTCTGCTCCCGTTCCACAGCCCTGGTCAGTCGGGCTCATCACACGATTTATTCTGACTGACTGAATAAAACCATTTGACACTTGCGTTACTGAAATTTCCATTTGCTGTTATTTATGGCCGGCTCTGTGACGTCATGACGTTATCCAGTGTCTATATTGTCATAGTTCATTTTCGTGAGCAATAAAGATGTATCACCCAACATACCTTTGGGCAACAAGACGAATTAGCACACCCCAAACTTGGCTTTGGGTAAGTACCATGAAATAGCTCACTTGTTTTGGGCAAAGGTAACAGTTGCCCTTGGTTTTGAGGTACTTTTCCACGAAAATTACATCAATTCCTAAAAAAATGACCCACTGTTTTACAGTGCAACAATGGCAAACTCTTTTTGAGACTAATTTGCCATTCTTTTTTGCCTCTAATGGCAAAATAGACACTGCCTGATATCAAAATAATAACTTCCTTTAAGTGAACTAGAATCATTTGGGAATTCCAACAGCTTTCACCAAATTTGGGCTTCTCAAAAATGTCATTCAAGGTTTGGGTAAAATTAGAAACATTTGTGTGAATTAGGAGCATTTGGGTATGGTCCAACAGCTTAAATTAAATCTGGACAGATGAGAAAAGCTTCACATAAATTTGGGTTAGATTAAAAACATTTACATAAGTTGGAAATATTTGGGTAAAATCCATCAGCCAAATCAAATTTGGCAATTTGTAACAGCTTCATTCAATTGTGGGTAACTTCAACCAGTCATTTTCAAGTATAGGCTATTTAGAAAAGCTCTATTGAAATTCGAATACATTTAGAAACATCTAAGTGAACCATAAGAACTTTAACCCTTTGGATCCCGGGTTCACCCCCTTTTTGCAGAACTTTGCAAGCCTATAACTCTCCAGGCGATTGAGCTAGAGAGATATCCAACCCATCCACGGCTTCAGCAAGTCTTGTAATCAAAAGCGAATAAAACGTTTTTCGTTTTCAGTGGGGGATTTCTGGAGGTGACGTCACAAAAATGGCATGTTTTGGACATTTTGGCCACCATTGGCCGGCCCTGGGCCCCAACCCATTGACCCATTCTTTTGGCTCAAAGTTTTGTTGAATGCTAGGTGAAAATCCGCGTCTATAGAACCCTTGATTGACTTGCTAGCATATCTGTAGCCAAAATTATGGGTCAAAAACCCAATTTTTGGCCTAATTCAAAACTTTTCA
>JGI24022J15233_10001509_pt1 | contig 19648 bp, 13 predicted proteins | sample Ectturendosymbi2_FD_15233 | JGI IMG/M metagenome (IMG submission 15233) | reverse complement strand
CCCCCCTTCGCGGCGATTTCCTTGCTGATAACTTGGACTCCTGCGACTGCATCCCCGGATCTTCCGCTCGGATGCTTTGTGCGCTTGGCTCGATAATATCGCTTCTCCTTGTGTTTGGCATCAGACAATGGCGGGTCATTGGGCTGTTCCTGCCGCTTTGCAGTGTTTGCCACCATTCAATGTTTGCTGTTATTCTTTCAACGCCCGCTGCGGGCTCCTGTCCAACACCCTTTGATCCCTATTCTGAAGGCAGTGCTTTGACGTTGCTTCACCTGTAAGCTTCTTCCTGGTTCAGTTCACCCCTGTTCGCCATCCCACCATCAATGCCTGTTAAGTCCATAGCAATGACGTTGAAACTTGAGGAGCCCGAGCACCTTGACGTAACACTATTAGACCTGCGTCATGGCTTGTTTGCCGTGAAGTCGCCTTGCGGTTATTGATTGACACGGGGAATACCCGATGCCAGCGGAAGCTAAATTTGATCGTAGCAAATATCGTCACAGTGGGCGACAACCGATTCAATCCAACGCTTTGCGGCTTTTTTGCTTTCCAATGGTTATTGTGGACACGTTTATGGCCACCTCCCACGAAGATAACAAATGACGCTTTGAAGTTAACTTTGTCATTAATTCCATGAACTCTTCAATCAGGAGCAGTTCACGACCCACCGGAAGAAGTCGAGTCGCTTCCAAAGACTGTGTCCCTGTCCATTGTACGTCGATCTGGTATTGTTTCTAAGTGAAGTTTTTTTCAAGTCGCTCAATTTTCCAAACAGTTTATCTACTTTTGCTGCTGTTTGCAAAAGTTGAACAATTTAGACAAGTTGTTTTTCAACATTGCTTATATCTCGTATTTTTGCTGTCACTAAAGTAACTCATGATTGGACCGAAATATTTTATTTTTTTCAGTTATTACGAGAGTGCGCAGCTATTTGTTTCGCTGAGACATTTCGGTCATTTTTCCCATAGTCGTATAATAAAACCCGACGTAACAGTATTCACTAGTTTGTATTTTCGGGCATCACGACTGAATTGACATATTTTTTCGGTCATTTAGAAATAAATTCGGTCTATGATCGAAAAAAATGTAAGTGCATAGTAGCTTTTTTTGAAAACGAGCTGTAAGGAAACATGGAAAACGTCTTATTGGCTCGTTGGTCAGGCACTTCTACTGAATGTTGTGGAACAAGTTTAGCAAAATCAGTTGTTGTTTTGTTTTCTCCCAACCGAGCAGTGCCAAAGTTTGCTCTTTTTGACCCGAAGAGTGCGCCCGTGCTAGGGTTTCTGGTGCAGCTGAGCGGAAAAATGCAACTGGTGCCAAGAAGGCAAAAAATCCATCACTTGTCATGGCTGCCCAACTTACAGCGGTGTCCTCTCGTTTGCAGCAGGTCAAATGCAAGGAAGAGCAAACGTCGAAAGTTAACCTCATGATGATTCCACTCACGTGTGCCGCGCTAGTGTTAACAGAATTCAATTTCCGAAAGGCAGAGGTGGAGGCGCAAGCAAATTTTGGGGTGCGAAACACTTTTTGCCCGAATTACCCCAAACTTGCCCGAAAAGTTTTTTGGGGAATTCTTTGTGCGAATATTTTCTCCCGCACAGATCACGAACATCTTTTGTGATAACCTCCAAAAAAAGGTCTTCATGTGATTTTCCACACGTTGGGCGCCATTTTTTCCCGTAATGGCAGGTAGTTTGCGAACATTTTCATATATTTTGCCAAGAATTTCAGGGATTTTCAACAAATCAAAACTGTTGGGGGTGCGCTTGCATCCCCGCCTCCTACAACAACTGCCGAAAGGCAAGCGAGTGGGACGACGCGAAATAGCTTTAGAATACTTGCAATGCCTATACTTAACTGTAGCAGAAAAAACTGCGATTTAAGAAAATTTACCATTATGAAGCGTCGGAACGTCTTTACTACGGACTCGCAGATTCAGGAAAGTAACCAGTGCAAGGTTTGAACCAACTCAACTGCCAGTAGGGTTGTGGTCTCAGCTGCGCGAGCCATGGGGAGATTACCTGCTCGTTTTGTTTGCAGAGAAAATCCAACACAAATGCAGTATTATTGGTAAAACTCCCAAAAAGTTTTTCATTTGCATATTGTTTATTCTTAATGATGATGAAGCTTCCAACATTTGGAAACGTTTTTTACTCGCTGTGTTTATCCATTTGTTCCAATCAACGCTATTCGAACGCAGTTCTAGCTTTATACGTGGATGCTGTGACGTGATATGGAATTAGATGCAGACCGCTGAAAAATGCAGTAGACACACAGTCCGTGATCCTCACAGGTCGAAAATAAAGGAAAGGTAGAGTTTCATAGTGACGTAATTAGAGGAAAGGTGCTGTTTTCTTCGTAATCGTTGTAGCGGGAATCATATTACCATAACAAAGGGGCGAGAAACTTGCACGAAAAAGCGGAAAGCAGTAACTGAGCGTGCGAAGTGAACGACAAGAATGAAGAGACGGTGAGCGCAACTGGCAAAACCTGTCGTACTCGCCTCCCGTTATGACAGGCTTGTCAAAATATCTTCAGATGGCATAAACTGGCAATGCGCGCATCTCGTCTGATCATTGTTCCCTCTAAGAAAATTCTACACAGAGCAATTGTTTTGTTGCGCACTGAGCGCATGCACCTGCGCAACCATGCCGACACACAACCGGTGAAGCGTTGAAAGGGCTATGCGATGTTATTAAATTGGGAATGCTGCAAGTGCGCGAGAATGAGATTTCACTGCGCAAATGTTCTGGTGGATATGCGCAGTTGCCCACCTCAAGAGGGAACTCTGCGTCTGATCAATGCGCTGGTGACGGCTTCAGAGAGTGTCCTTTGAAATCGGGACATCGCTTCGCTTGAAATCTCGCGGTGCACCGCATGATGCTAAAGACGTTTCCTGAAAACGTTTTGGTGCGATACAAGATTTTAATCCTGTAAAGCACAATCTTGGTCATCTGTGCAGTGGTGTTATCGCTGACAAGGATTCTCCCCCTGAACACGTGATTGTAGTAAAATGGCATTATCTGACAAACGATACCATCCAGCGTTTAATCGCTAGAACGCCATACTCAGGCCGGTAGCCAGGTATTAAGGTTTGGGGGTCACAAAACATTTGTAGGGGACAAGATTGTTGTTTTTATGATGTTTTAGTAAAAAATTTTCTGGGCACAAAGAAATTGGGGATGGCATTGGTGCCTGGTCATACTTCATTTGCACTGTTACGTAAACGTAATATGGTTTCAAGCAGGGCTGTGGAGCCGAAACTCAAATTTCAGGCTCAAGCTCCAGGCATCTGAATTACGGGCTCCGGCTCCAGAACCATTTTGTCCATCGAAAATTAAAAACCATTGTATTATTTGCACAATTCGCTTGCCCCACAAACTATGTTAGTAGAACTGGAACCCAAATTTCAGGCTCCGGTTCCATCGATAAGTTTTTGACTCCGGCTCCACAGCCCCGGTTTTAAGAGATGAAGAAACGTTTTGAGGATGCTAATACAATGCTGTTTTGTTTGAATAGGAATATACTAAGGTATCTGCCGTTTCTTCACTGGAAAGTTACCGTTTTGCTGCGGAACTGAAAAGCAATGCATTAATAAATCACCAGAAAAAAGGAACAGTACGAAAGTAGGGGTGTTCAAAGCTCTGCTCAAAACAAATTTGAATATTCAAGAAATAAGCAGGAGGCAAAAACTCCTGGAGTGTTACAGCATTTGGTCGAAAAAGTATGTTAATGCCCAATTGGTAGTTTTTCAAAACATTTTGCAATGTAATAAAACACACAACTAATGCAATTTTTACCCCATTACTGCCAAAAAACAAATCAACAAACAATATTTTTGAAGGATTACAAATTCGCTTCAAACTTTTTTTCATGTATGAAATGGTTTTGCCCGAAAACGAAACAGCTAGGCGGCCTAAGCCCTCCCTTCACCTCCCTACGCCTATGGCAATATTTAATGTGCTACAAACCATAAGCTGTGCTCGTTACGTTTTAAGACTGCATTAATATTATTGTTTGGTCCCCTTCGAATAGGAAAAGTGCAGTCTTATGCGCTGAATGAGCTTGCATATTGGAGTGACGTATTAGGATATTTTACAACAATCGCTTGAAAAATAGCTGAGCAACGACATTGTAATGTCGTTGTGAGCCAAGTTGACCTTCGCGGGTCACTGTCTCGCAGGACTTTGGAGACCTACTTAGTCATGCAAGTCGGTTCAATGAGCTGGGTCTGATACAATGTAAACCTGGTGTGGTATCGGAGGAACACATTTTAGTTTTTGGTGGCAAATTCGGGTTAGGTAACGTTGACAGAAACTACACATGGAAGTATTAACTTGTTTTCACCCATATGTAGCGTGGAATGTATAAGAAAAATTGATTAAGAAACTGTTTAAGTTATGAGCTGAATTTTTTACTATAAGCGTGACTAAATCCAACAAACAACGCGTAATTGCTCCCTAAGTAACACGTGCATAAAGCACACTTGCTTGATTTTTCAGAACTTCCTTTGGAAGCACCTTCCTTCGTCACTTCGTCACATTATGCGACAATACATGACTTAAAGGAATGTAATATATTACAAATTTTGTGATTCGATGTTTTGTCGTGAATTTAAATTGCACTAGACATGCATAATCTGCAATAACCAAAAACACGTCGATATGTTCGAACAATTATCCAGCGAAATGGTTATGTCACTCAAACTGGAAGCAAATTTGGAAGTAAATTAAGCTATACCTAATAGTGCACCACCCAGGCGTCACCCCTGTGCATTACGTGGTTCTGAGTGGGAAACACTGTGCTGCCAGAAAATTTTACTTTTATTGTAAAGCAGAGGTGGTCACAGATTCGGAGGAGTGCCGGATTCGACTCTTGTAGGATCCTGCGTTTTTCGGACCTGGAGCCGGAGTAAAAAATTCGTGAAAAACCGGACCCGTATCCGGGGTCACTTTTTATTTTCGAGAACAGCGGGAGTCTGTGCGGTCTGTATAAGTGTCACTGCTGAAGTACAAACATCGTTGCATCTCAGCTACGTCGATGGTTGCAGGGGTCGGATTTTCAAATTTGAAAACATTTCGGATCCGGATTCAAAATTTTTGAACAGGAGCTGTGTCGTAGTCTGAAAATGTGACTCCGGCCACCTTTGCTGTAACGACCCTAAAGTGGACCTCTGACAACATGAACGGCGCAAAGATTTCAAATATGCGGTAACAACCTGTGGTAAGGCAAACGAAAAGCAGATGATGTACTTGGGAATATCTTGCAGGAACACTCTCCCATAGCTCTGGCAAAATATCAGAAAAGGAAATAGGAAATCCATGGCACATCAAAGGTGGGGATCGCAAACAAATATGAAGCTTTTGTACCGATGTTGAAAGTAATACTGCCAAGTTTACTGAATTTATCAAAAAACAGCAATATTGACACCTATGTAAACCAACCAAAATCTAAACAACCATGAAAATTTGCAAGAGATTAGTAATCTTACGGGCAACAGTGATTAGCTTGAATCCTTAATTCGTCAGCTTCCACTAAACCGTGCTGCTAGTGAAGATGAATTTTTGCTGAGAACATTGTCTCTACTCTATGCTGACCCCAGTGTGTGTTTTTATCTCAGTATTCTTTACAATGTGTGTGTAATATATGGCAAATTTCCACAACAATGCATATAAGTGTTATTGTGTCTCTGCAAAAATAAAAATGGTGATATGAGTGGTATTGGTAACTACAGACCTGTTTCTCTCGCAACCATTAATTCCAAATATTTTGAATCTTCATTTTATCCTGCAACCCACCATTTGATGCCATCACTGACAACGAACTTGGAGCTCAACATGACATTGACTTGTACATTTTTACTCAAAAGTGTTGTATCATACATCTATTTTGGAAGCATCTAAAGCGTTTGACAGAACTAACCACAACCCATTGTTTACAAAACTAATTGAGCGCAGTGTACCCATGTGCATGATAAGACTGCTTGTGAGTTGGTAAAGGAATCAAACCATGCAAGTGAGGTGGGGCACTTGCCTCTCATCAGACCTCTTCACCGTAACCAACGGGGTAAGACAAGGGGGAATTCTCTGTCCATATCTATTTGCTGTATAGTATACCTTAACGAGTTTTCGCTACAGCTAGGCACAGTCAGAGTAGCAAGCACTGTTGGAAATATGGTCGTGAATCACCTACTACAGTGGTTGCCAACCTTTTTTGATGTAATCCTCCCTTTCCTCATTTTGGAACTTTTCATTCCTCCCCTGTTCGAGTTCGTAGGCAAGTATTAACTACAATCGGAACAATGGTCTTTATTGAAGATAATAACTTGATTAATAAAAGTGGGAAAAAACTCTGTTGTCAAATAATGGCACCACAATTTGTCAACAAAAAGTGTGATCTTCAATTAAATAACTTTCAAATATAAAGTGACAGAACTAATTGAAAAGTCAGTGTCAACTTAAAAAAGAAGTGCAACACTTACAATGAGTAGGCAACTTAACTATAAAGTGGAAATTCCTCCTCGGAGAGGAATTCCTCCCTGGCTGGAAACCACTGACCTACTATATGCTGATGATATAGTGTGCTTGGTTCCAGTCTCAGTGGTGTTCAATGGCCTCTGAATATTTTTTGTGATTGTGCTGTTGAACATGAAATCGTTTTCAATTCTTACAAGACAGTCGGAGTAGATTACCCCTAAAAGTATCGTGCCTATTGCATCCCAATGTATGCCTGCCAGTTCTGGTTCAAGCACACACACACACACAGTCTAGTAGAGGGGTGGACAAACCTTTTTTTACGTGTCGGAACTAACGCCTATTTTGTGGTGCGATGTGTTCAAGCACCTCTACACCCTTGTGTTCTTCTAACTAGTGCGATATGAAGTGCCCTGAGTCAAACACGTAAATTTAAAAAAAATTTAAATATACAGACGAACCTGCTGACTAAGAAATCCAAGAGCTTTATCTGAAACTGTGTAACCATCTTTTAGCCTCTATTTCTAAACAGTAGCTTGAAACTTTAATTTTTTCCTGAGAAGGAGAGAAATTAGTGTTTTGAATTTTCCAGCACATTGGGCGTGCCGAGTAATCAGTTTGGCTTGCCATTTTTCATTATTGTGATTTTTTCATGTTTTCGGTAATTCTAAAAATTTATAATTTTATCGTGCTTGGTCAAAAAAAGTCTGCTGACGTTTTCTGTTCTGAAGAAGTAAAGTGACCGCTCAAGAACTAATTCGGAACAGTGAAAACTCATCTTAGGATTCAAATGGTTGTCAGACTATTGTCATCATCTTAGGCCAGAGGTGCACAACACAGAGCATGCGTACCCAACGTGGCATACAGTAGGTTCGTAAATGGCACGCGACCAATTAGATTTACGCAAAAGGTGTTTTTTCTGTTTGGAGTAAACCACAGTAAATTGCGTTTATGTCTTGGTAGTAACTTAAAGCAAATTTATTTACTCGCGGCTAATTTCTGTCACAAACCAGCAACAGCGGCGTTGCTGTCTGATTTGACATTTTTTTGACGACAAGGAAGTTCGTTTGCAATGGCTCGGGAATAAATTATATGAAAAATTTGGCACGCATCGCCATTCGAGTCGTAGGTCCTTATGTGCTTGGTAATCATTGAGATCAAGCGCTTGACGTTGAATACAGCCTGCTGTCTGTGCAACAGTGATGAATGACCAAACTTGCTGTGAATTTTGCACCTTTCGCTTTTGGTAAGCACTTCATATATGGTTGAAATAACGCAAGCAACCATTTTGGCCAAGTCTTTTCGTTTTTAAAAATTGTCCGTGAACTTCATCAGTTAAATGCGTGAGTTTCGCTACAGTGTTTTTGCCAAAAGCGGTTGTTCACTTCGCTGCATTGGCTACTCTCACACTATCGCAACTTGAAGTGCGGTATTTTATGGCAAATCGGTGCTAAACGACATGGAAGTCATTGTTAATCGTCGCTATCAACAGATGTTTGGTGCCGTGCTTTCGCACCGGGTGGCCTTCGTCCCGTTATCGACGTGTGTGGTCTTTGGCGCATGCAGTCTGTTGTTGTTTGTAGCACATGCTGGACGTGTCTGTTGCAAGGATCGATCGGGGGTTTTGTTCATGACCGCGTTCATCTGCAAACCTGTAACTACTGCAATGCGCCAACTACCTTACTTCGCTTCAAATGGCGCTGCTGCAAATCGCGTATTATCTGGTTGACAGTATCTTTGCTCAGCAAACTAAAAGGTTGATGGCAAATGTTCCGTAACTCCTCAAAATATATTATTTGACTCAAAGCAGAGTTCCCGTCGACAAGTGCTGCTGAGAAATCTATTTCAATCTACTATTACTAGAAAAACATGACAGTTTGTCTGCAACGGGCGCGCCTGTCACAAGAAATGTGTTGTTTTTACTGTATTGGCAGACGGCTACAACGTTATTTTAACATTGATCTTGATTCAGACCAGAAATATCAGTCATGCATTCTTCTTGGTTGGACATTGTCGAACTGTTTCTGAAAGTAAAGCCGCGTACTACGGTTAAACTGACTGTTTTTTTAGTCAAAAACTTCAATAAATCTTCAGCGTAAGGGCTTCTGAAGTGGTCGCTATTCGAGAATATCAAGATGTGACGTCGTTGTGACAGAACGTAGAAGCAAAAATTTTCTCTTTATCTTTCTGTCTCCAATCTCACCGAGCATGCCGGCAGAAGAACCAACGGCGGTATTGGTTTTTGCAATCTTAGCAGACCAACAAATGTATTGTGCCTCAAAATATGTTTTCTTTTGAGCGGTTTACGTGCGTCGGCTCGTCAATGATTGTGTCTTTAAAGTAAGCGATGTCTATAAATAAATTTAAGAAAAAAACGTTTCAAGCGAAAACTGATGGTTTTTCGGTTTTGTGAAAAATCAGCTACACTGAGCAAATCCCAATGCGCGATTGCTCGCCATCAAACCAACACACGAAATTTTCCATTCCGTTGTCCTGACAACAGTTCTATATAATGTAGCAGCAGTCAAAACTAAAGATGTCATGAATCAATACGAAACACGTTTTTAAATGCGTTTGGCGCAGGCTCCTTGGTTGTGTACACGTTCTTTAGTGGCAAAAGGGCTATACGCATATGACCAGCTGATTGTGAGATGTTTGCTAAGGAAGCAACTTATTTTTTTTATAAGAGGTTACAGGCTTAGTTTGTATGGTGCAATTATTTCAGACACGCGTTTTTCCAAAGTTTTGTTATCCGTTTCCTTCTCAGCCAAATTACGTTCTAAAAGCATACTTTATCAAAGTGTTGCATCGGAATCTTAGTAATACGGGCGCAGGGTTGCTTTGNCTCGACACGAAGAGACTATATGCTACGCTGTCAAACAGCTTGATGGAAAGCACAGTGCTGTATAAAATCTGCGCAACCGCGAACTCACTTTTTCCACTGGAGGGCATAATTGCCGCGTGAGGTTTAACGCTGCCTCGATTGATAAGAAAAATGCAATTACCGCTAACACCTGGTATAGCGTTCGGCTTAAATTTTGTAGTGCAACCATGGTTTCACTCAGCATCACGCTGATCAGGGCCTGAAACAGCTGAAATTTTCGGGAGGGGAAAAAAATGATTATAACTTGTTGTATCGAACAAGCAAAAAGCTTATTGGCACTTTCGCAATGTTTTTGAAAATTTCGGGGGTGGGACAATTGTCCGGTTGCTCCTCCCCTGGTTGCGCGCCTGACGCTGACCAAGTACTAACGTCTGCAAAGCACAAAATTAATGGCGATCATAACGGAAAAGATTAAAATGTATCAATATACAGGAAGANATAGCATCCTGTTTCTCTGCTTGAATAAGAAAAATTTATCCTATCAAATGTGACACCACGCGAAACTGTGATGGTACTCGCAGTTGGGTTCTACCACACGTGTGCAACAACCACAGCTAGTTTAGTGTTGAACAATCGAATGCTACAGATTTCTAAGAAAAAGCCATTCACATATTAATGCTCGTATGCAGTGAAGTTCGCACCTTGCGTCTTTGTGTCGGTGTATTTTAAGTAATGTTCTTTTCGTTCCATAAAGGTACAATCCACCTTCAAGCTTGTGAACAAAGCGGTTTGCTTGGTCTTTTGACATAAGCTGCGAATTGTGTTAGGTAGGTTTTATCGTTTCCACAAACAACTCCTTTCTTGCAAGGCTGGGGCTAAACTTCCTTTCTCTTTGGACTTGGAAAAGTCAACTGTATCCTTAACAACACGAACAATATAGACAGAGTTTATTATTCCAGAATATTTCTCTAGTGTTTTGCTTATTGTTCACATAAGCGACGCCAACATTATGTTTTTGCAAGCACGCACTGGGGAAGATAGCGATCAGCACAAAAATTTTGACAATTAAACATCTGTTGAAGTGTCGCGTTTCCAATTCATATTTTTCTGGTGTTCAACAGTTTTTCAACAACTTTAAGGGTCTTCAAGATTGTCAAAGCTCATGTTGAGTGTAAAAGAGTTTTGAAACTACAAAATGCGAGGTAGACATTTTCGCTTTTCATAGATATTCAAGATAAATGAATTGTTGGCTGTAGAAGTAAGCGATGGAATGTTTTTGTTACGAAATGGTTTGTTACGCAGACCGTTTCTTATTTTAAATTCATATGCGTGCTGTGCACAGGAAAAAACGCGTGGCGTTCACCGTATTCTCTTTTGAGGACGAAGCGCAACGCAATTACTCGCTTTTCGGTGGTTGTTCAACCGTGAACCATGCGATCCACGTCGACTTAGTTTGATGACGTGCGCGCTCTTTGAAACATGGTACTCTTTGATGTTGGAAAAAGGAAAAGAGGTGGTTGTGGCACGTAAGATGCGCAGGCACTGATGCAGCCCTAATCTGCTAATTATCTTGGCCTTTTTGTAAGAGTAAACCCATTCGATGCAGTTCTTTGACGCGACCGTCACCTGCAGCAAACCAGTCACTGTTGCAACCGGCGGTTGTTTTCGCGCGCGCCCACTTCCGTCTCATCCCTGTTATTATCCAGGTCCATTCTCCGCGATGTTTGGTTTTTCGTCGGGTCGTACAAGTCTACGTGCAAATTGTGATTTGCGCAACGATCCAACTCAAACTGACGGTAGGGATGAAACTCAGCTTTGGGTCAGTTGCAGCAAATCATCGGTTACGCGGCTTGAAAAGGTCGCGCACTGTAATGCCCGGTGTTGAGGGTATTCCACCACATCTGAAGCTCACTCCGCGCAAGATCCTAAAATAACTTAGAGTAAATTCGGAAACTTATGCAGTGAATGAACAAAGGGTATAACCGGTGGAGCTTTGTACTGCACATATTGTGACATGCAGATACTGTTTCAGGTTCTGTCATGAGTTGCCGGTTGTCGTGAAGTTTTCTGTGACTGAAAGTACCATTTAAAAACAGAATTGATGCAAAGTTTAAATGATCTGCTTCTGTCTTGAAACACGATATCAATGGTATTCAGTAGCGTAAAATCAGACAAGCATTCTATTTAAATCTTTTTACTGTCACAAAAACGCAAACGTGCAAGTTTCCATGTAATTAGTCTCCATAAAAGTGATGCAGTCGAATCAATCAGCATATTTTTATAGGAAATCGATTTCACGTAAGCCTACGCATCCACAGTCCTGAAATCTGCAAGCAAAACCTTAGACGTGAAATGCTGAAAGCAATAGCAGAAAAAGCAACCAAAGTCAAGACTAAAATCAGTAAATCAAAACAAAAGCTGCGACACGTAACAACTGTAAACTAGGCGGTTCTCATAAAATTAGTTTAAATAACGCTGAAAAACTATCTGACGCTAATTACGGAACAACGAAAATGCAGCTACAAGCAACATCGCGCTAACTCAACCAAAGCGGACAATAGATGCACGAGCAGAAAATCGACCTTGAGATCGAAAGGTTGAGAGGCGTACTCCAGGGATGGCCTTTCAATGATACGTTAATACGTTAAAAAGGGTTGCTAACTACAAACTGCGTTTGTGGTAAAATGGGAATTACGAAGTGACAAAAAATTATCTTTGAATGTGCTTTGCAAATTGACAAAAAAAGACAATCATTTTTTTCACACGACGGAGGATCATGCTTCCAACATTAATTAGTTCAGTTTGTTAAGCCAATCATCTTCACAGATATTCAGGGAATCAAAACTTGGTTGTTCCACAAAAGTAACAGTGTGGAAAGTCATCAAGTGCTGTGATTAAGCCATTTGGTCGCTGTCATTTCACTTATCTGGTTTGTTTCAAGTATCTCGGTGCGATGTCCATCTCTTGGAAAATTTGTTCATTGTTTGGTCAACATACTGTTGATATCACCCAAGTTGCAGCATAAATACCATAATTAGCACATGGCAGGTTTTGTTTCAGCGGGAAAGTTTTATTTTTTGCCTGGATATATATAAAACAGTTGAGGCCATTGGTTTCTTGTGTTTTCCATGACAACCACAAAGTCCACAGTGCTTTCAAGGTCCTAACGAACCTTCAGTTGGATTTTTTCGTTATAGTTTCGTTCGATCGTAGTAGGCATAGCCACAGGGAAACAAAAATGTTTGGGGGTGCGAAACATTTTTACCCAATTTTTTCGGATTTTTGCCCGAAAAAAGAAGTGTTAATTTACTGCTAATGAGCAAAAACAAGAAAACTTGACATTAGTGTAAGCTGGGGTATAGGGATCAACCCTTGAGAGCACACACAACTTTCGTGTCGACTTTTTATACAAGGTCAGTTTAAACATTTGTTCGGTTCCAAACAGGGAAAAAGGTTTGCTAATAACCTTTTATAACCACTGTACTGGATCCTATAATATTATTACTGAAATTGTTTTTGAAAAGTATAAAAAAATTTAATCTGTCAAATTTGTAAAAAAATTTGAAAAATTCTTGAAAAGTTTTTGCCCGATTATACTGTACCAACTTTTTCCCGTTTGTCGCCAACTTGTAAGGTGCGGGGGTGAAACAGACCCCCTGCACCCCATCTCCTACGACTGTGGTGTTATTTGTTTATAGGTAATCGCCACCTTCTTATTTATGCTTTTCCTTTGATAGAGTTAGCAGGTGTAAAAGTGATGCCGCCCAAACCTGTGGGTCATCTTTCCTGTAACATTTTGGGAGATGCAGTTTTTCTTCCCATTTTAATGACACTGCAATCGTGTCATTTGTTTTGTCCAAAAGAAAATTTGAGCAGATCGCTTTTTCTTTAAGTCGGTTTAGGCTGGTGACGTAATCTTCTTTCCTTTGGTTGAGTCGCCTCAGTCTTATTTTCTCTAAATAAGATTGACTTTAATATCGCGTTTGGGGGTTACCGTTAATGAACTGCCTTCCTTCCACGGTGTGTTTTACACAGTTTTTATAGCGACAAATGTGACAAATGCAAAATCATCTTCAGAAGTTACGCAGTGATTAACATCGAAGAATTTTACTTCACCGTCTGATCAGCTGTGCAGGTTTGGCGAAACGTTAGTTCCAAGCCACTGTATGCAAATGCTGAAGTGAGTGCTTGTTGAATGTCCATTAGACGTTTCTGATATGGTTATCCAAAGTATCATCGATGAATCTACTGAAAAAATTCCGCCACGCTCACCACACCAGTAATCAGCTGTAGTGATGCAATGCAAATGTTTGCTAATGTAATAGAGTGATGTAATCACCGGTTATAATTCCGTTAACTCAGGAATGTGTTTGGTTGCCATGTTAGTGGCAACGTTGTTAAAGCAAATTTTATTCAGTTCAACAATGATTTTGTAGGCCTTAATGTTGAAAATGAAATGTTGCTCTGGAGCATATTCAAGAGCTTCATTCAAAATATCTCTGTACAAGCTTGGATAAAGTCCTTTCACATTTGCCGCCACGGGCGTCGGAAGGATTTTTTCCAGGGGGAGCCAATTAGTGGATATTTCCAGGGGCAACCAAAAATATTTTTTCAGAAGGGGGGCCAAAAGTGGTGAAGTTTCATTTTACCCACTCGAAACCAAGAAAACAACCTTTTTTGCTGATAACTGAACAGGAAAATGTCAAATTTCAAAGCAGATTGCAACAAGCGTGCCATTATGTCTTTGGTATCAACGTTTAACACTCTTCGGATGTAATATATGTTTGTTGAAAATGCGGGTAGGTATAAACTGGTCTACTGCAGGGAATAAAACGTTTCCAAGTTCGAATGCGAGCTATAACATTGAATCAATCAAAAAGCGCACTTCTGATTTTTGTCAGTTGTGCTGTTTCTGTTGTAAACGCCCTTGATGCTGTTGATTAATTAATTTTAACCGTGAGCACCAAACGTCAGATAGAAAACGCCACGAGAATGTTACTTGTGATCAAATGGTTTCCTGAGAAATCCGTGACTTGGAGCAGGAACACTCTACGTGAGTTTTTCTATCGATGCTGTAGAACACATTGTACTTCCACTTGCCATCTTTATTTCAATAGTTTTGAAACAGCTTGCACACAATCAAAATTTCGGTTTTATCACTTGACCATTTCTAACTAACCGCTGGTTGTGTTTGACTATCATGATCGGTACTTCCTGTCTGTTGCTCAGGGTTGCGGAGTCGGAGTCCTAAGGAGTCGGAAGTTTTTGGGTGGAGTCGGATTCCTAACAACACTAGGAGTCGGAGTCGGATTTTTTTGTCCGACTCCGACTCCGGATATCCAATTGGATCGTTTTTTGCATCACACTCATAAGTNGAGAATTCCTGTTGAAATGGTACAACTTCTTTTGAAACTTTTGTTGNAACAGAGATTTCTTGCTGTTCACCACGATTTCCATTGATTTTCACCGCCAAACTTCATTCCCTTATGTTAAGGAGTCGAAATTTTGGAAAGGTCGAAGTCGGNAGTCGGAGTCGAAAATTTGGAAAGTCGGAGTCGGACTCGGAAATTTTGGAAATGTCGGGGTTGGAGTCTGAGTCGGATATTTCAACTCCGACTCCGCAACCCTGCTGTTGCTGTTTATCTAGAACCGCTGACCACATATTTTGCATTCAGGTTGTTTTGCGCATGGTACCCGCGTATTTTCTCTGTATTTTGTAAAGAAAGTCCGGCAAGGAGCCTTAACAAGGCTCAGCGAAAACATGAAGTCAGTTCATCGCAATATCCGACATTCATTATGACATAGCATTTTTTTATTGAAAAACATCGGTAATTTTGAGGCGCTACAGCGCATTGATGCCGCAGCAGATGTGCTTGGCAATACACCGGCCAGTTGTGTTGGTACAAGCACTGCTTCGCGCAACGCGAGACCGAACAGTCAATGTTGCTGACGCGTATGTCGCACGGCGTGGTTGTTATAAGGAAGGTTGCGCACGATCAGTGATGTGGGTGTGCGCCAGTGTTTTCACCTCGCTCAACTTTGAAGTTCAGGTGCATTGAAAACATATTCGCCGCCTTGACGTCACCCACCTGTTTCGTTGACCCTGGCGTTTGCTGGAGAAGAGTGCAAGCGGATAGAAAAACGGAGGGCGATGAAACTGATGTTTGATTTTCTGCGGTTTTCGGGGCGTTTCTCCGCAAAAAAAGCAGCGTTACGTCAGTAAAACAACACTCAGCGACGCCTTACCTTAACAATAAGCTTCCCTGTTCACCTAAGTGTTCAGGCATTTCTCAAAGCGATGGTGAGTTGGTGAACCCTACAGGCATCTTAAGTGATTTCGAGCTTTGCAGTGTAAACTCCTGATAGATCAGCGATACGATCACGAGTTGAAGGTTTTGCCGAAACCGCTGGGTTTATTGCTGCTTTGCAGATATTTGATCCGGTCATGATACCGGTCTTTTTGTCGCATATCATCAGTTACGTGGCTGTGGATTCGAAGCAAAATCATGATGTGTCCATTTTTCACTTCTGCATAACACTGCAAAACTACTCCCGATCATAGACGATGGTGATTATGGGTTCAGGTGAATTTGACACGTGGTTTTTTATAGACCAGTGTTGGGCAAACTTTTCAGGGAGAGGATTGCATCAGTGGGCCATCAAAAGTAAAAAATGCGCACCTTCCAATATCGGACCGCACGCTTTAAGATAACATCACATATGGACAGGATGTTTGATAAAAACAAACAAAAATTTATTTTTTCTAATTTGCTTACAGGCTTGCACGTGCCGCACAGAATGATGTAGAGGACCGCATGCAGCTCCGAAGTTTGCTCAATTCTGTAGTAGACAATCAAACATTGGTAACCTTCAAAAGTAGCGGAGTAAAAACTAAAGAATGCTAATCAAGTGAAAAATTGCCTTCAAAATTGAAATTGTTTTCAAAACTGTGTCTCATTTTTATGCAGCAATAAACCTTTTGTGAAATATTTTTATCATGTCTGAAATTTTATCATTTTATTCAGGTTGGCAAAATGCAAAACGTTTTGAGGGGAAAAGTGATGTCATCAGTAACTACAAAAAATCGGCCAAAAGTTCTCAACTTTTATCCAAAATTTAAGATTTTGGCAACTGTTTCAATGTTAATGACCGGTTTGTTCTACTCCCGAATGCGATTTTAGTTTCATCTTGTTTTGATGTATGACGTAATTTGCTCACTTTTTATTCTCTCCAAACGATTAAATCAAATTTGAGCCGTGTTATTCGTAGATGCGCAAGGGTATTACGAACGCTTTTGGCCGTGTTCAGTTGTCTTGTCCAACGTTTAAAGCGAAGGTTTTGTTGCTGGTCATCGAAAAACCTTTGTGTGGAATCACCTGGTATGATTATTTTTTATCTTGCGTGGTAGTGACATATTGTGTTAAATTAGGTGACAAACATCGTGATTTCAAACAGCATAGTTTGCGGAAATTAAAACTGTGATGCTAACAAATAATTTCAGCTTGTGTGAGAACTTCGTCGAAGTACACTTGTGTGAAATCGCTTAATGCTCCCGAGAGCGCCATGACTTCGTAAGGTGTTCGTAAGGTATGCACGGCACAAACATACTTAGGGGCAAAGTTTGAAAGCTTTGCGTGATATCCACTTCACTACTGTGTGGCTTCTGATTATCAACGACCGTTTCGTTGAAAGCTGCCAGGAAAAAGGCTGTTTGCGGTGTGCAGAACAAGTTCTACACACTCCCGTTTCTTTGAAAAAATGCACAGTGCACACCATTGAGGCAATGGGTGGTGCTCGTGTACCGTGATTCTAATTTGGTAGAGGATGATTCACATGTGTTACGTACACCTGCGACACTGAGATATTAGGTAATGGCAGTAACCACGTTTTAGATTCTGACCTGTACTGGAGTTGATGACCCCCTACAATGTATAGGGTGTGAGATTGTTTGACCTTAGTCAGATCAACAATCACAACAGTGCATTCCATGGCTCGCTCTTAGACCGCTTACTGCTGGTGAACTTCAGCACAAACTTGACTGTTTGTTGCGATTGGCGCGTGTCAGCATTTCTTTGCCGCTGTCCTTGTTGATGACTGTGGTTGCACCTGACCTTTGTCCATGTGCATGTTTGTGCTTTTCACCATAACCATTAACTCCAAGCGGGCAATGACCTGCATTTCATCCAAATGTTGTAGTAGCCCACATATCGCAGCCGTGCGATCAGCTCTTAATCCTAACTCATAACTTGCGGTCCATCAAAGACGCTTATATTCGCACAACCGCAGTGGCAATGCTGGTGGTCAGTTCAGCCCAAGTCTGACCTTGCTCGAGATTACCACAATTTACAGGAAAAGCTCGAAAACCTCAAAGATATTCTTCGTCCGTGAATTTTTTACTTCAAGGAACTTTCTCAACGTTTGTGCGTTGTTAAGAACAGCACGTTTGCAGGTGCTTGCAGGACGTCTGTGATATCCGAGGCCGTGCAATTGAAGCGCAGTGTTGGATCGATCTCTTTTTGCTTGTTCCATCCCTGCTAAGATCAGAACGCGCGCTTCGAGCAAAACACGCTTTTGCGATCCAGCGCAACGCATCAAGCGAGCGGTGAGGGTGATTTTACGGAACAAACGTTTGCTTGATTTAAATTTACTGCTGAACGTTAACTGTGTGGCAAAAGTTTGTTTGTTGTGCCAGAACCGCACGGTGGTCTCGTCAACTAACTGTGACTTGCGAACAATGCTCTTCGTTATCTTGGAAGCATTGCTGCCCTTAATCATTGTTCCTGAAATCTAGTTAAAAACTGTTGCATGCTTCATGTGACGATTACGTCACTTGTTTCTTGTGGTCCCCTTTTACTCGAACGCGGTAAGCACGCGTGACCGTCCTCCGGTGAGTGTACTGTTCTCGATGAACGGCTGATTTCATTACTGTCTTGTTTAGGTGTTTGTTTTTGGCCGGCCACAAATCTCTGCCTGTTATTTTGTGAATATCCAAACTTCAGTTAATCTTACCCCGTGAATAATGTCATCTCCCTTTCTGGGACGTAAACTTTTTTTGCAGTGGTCGTGATTAAATAAAGTTACGTCGTTTCCCGCTGCGCCGTAGCTCGAAAGGAAGCACGTTGAAACCTGCCACTCACTATCACAAACAAGCCATACTTGTTTCAGTTTTTTTCGAGGTGTTTGCGACACACAAATGTTGATGATTTAGGGGCAATCTTGCTGCGGTTGGCCTAATGTTGTCATCTTCCGAAAATTTCACGAACACGTTTGTGAGATAAAGCCATCATCACGATATTTGATACAGGATCACTGCGGCTTAGGCTGGCCATGGAGAGTTTTTGTTCTACAGCTGCTTTCACTTAGCTGTTTCGGAGAAACGTGTCTGTGTGCAAAGCATGAGTGCGTGTAAAAATAGCCGTATTAAGCTCTCTCTCATCTCATATCGTTTTTTGTATGGGCGATGCACGAAAGCAACACAAGATCATGAACTTCCTCGTTTGGTTAATACTTCGTGGGCACGTTAATGTTGCCGAAGTGGGCGACTATTATCCAGAAGCCTCTATCTTCAAACGCTGCGCTTCGTATGTTATAGCGCTGTGTCCAAATAGTCCCCGGGAAGTTCACCAGTAAACATTTTATTGCGAGCTCCAGCACCGCACGATCTGTGGCGAGTTTACTGACGAGCGGCTAACCTGTTAAGTCGTGTGCTCAAACAAGCGGAGTACATTACCCCGCGTCCACTGCTAGGTTAAGGTTTGCTGGCACTTGGATTTATTTCTTGAAGTTTATGTGAAAAAAACATACATTTTCATTTGCTGGCAAAAGCAAAATAATTCGAATTTAGTAACGTAAAGTTTTTACCCAAATCTTTAGAACAACCAACATTTTTGACTATGAAGATGAGCTAAATGCTGCACCTGAATATATATGCTTATATATAGATAATAATTTTTTAGCTTTATGTCCGCAAAGTCGTTAATCAGATTGTTGGCATCATCCTAATAGAGTAAAATATTTTCAATTCATAAAAATGCTAATACCCCAAGACGTTGTTGGCCCATTGTTGGTTGTTTAACATCTTTAACTTTTTTCAGTTGCAAGGATCGCTGCCTGAGCAAATCGTAGCCACTAAAGATAAATAAGCTCGAAATGTTGCTTCAGTGTTCGAATTTACGTGATGAGCACCCGCTAATAGTGTGCAGCATTGAAAACGTATGGTGAACACTTCCAGGTGAAGGTATTTTCATTGCGTCGCTGCTCTTCATGAAGTACGATGGAATGTGCCTCAAAACGTTTCTGTAGTGCACTTTCAGTTGATCGATGATGACATGAAAGGTGTTGACTGTAAGCT
>JGI24022J15233_10001508_pt1 | contig 19656 bp, 15 predicted proteins | sample Ectturendosymbi2_FD_15233 | JGI IMG/M metagenome (IMG submission 15233) | reverse complement strand
CACAAGCCATCATTCATTGGCTATCATAACGTGCTAAAAATGAATATGCATGTTGAAAAACACAACTTGAAGTGTTCATGGAAAGTAACGGTACAGTATCACAATGATATGGAATTACGCACAACGAATTATAAGCATCCACAAATTTCGCAGTATTTTACAAAGTAGATGCTTTGAAGTTGGCTGAAGATTGCTGGAAGCTGTATAGCGCACAAAGTGTACAACTTTTATCAAGTCCGTTCTTGGCGCTGTGCGTTATGCGTTTGTGCAAAAGCTGTAGATTAGAAAAGATGGTTTGAATTTCTAGCGGCCCATGTAACGAGCAGTACACCCAAGTGAGTTGGCTGTGCCACAGCGAAATCATTTTGTGCGTGGCTCATGAAGCCCCATACAGCACCTTCACTTTAAAAATGTGTTGTTAGTTGAAACTTAGCAATTCTTGGGGGTTTCGGTCCATCGGCGCTTTAAAGTAATGACATAGTAACTTCTGTCCGCCCCGACTTTGGGCTAAATTCCAGGTTAATATCCTGGTTAGGTTTATAAACCTGTCTGCCCGCTCTATGTCTACTCAGTATACCAGACACCAGTTTCTGTTTTTAGCTCATTCGAACATCACTTATTCTGGCACGCTCCAGCAGTAAGCATATTGGTGCATGCATGCGGAGCAAACAGAAGGTAGCCGGCACATTTCACATTGTGCAAAGCATTGGCACTCAGTCAAGAAGCAAACACTTGACAATGTCAAGAGGAGGCAACGGCCGTTATCGCTATTATGGTTTGTGGTTCATTGTTTCATATTATAGAAAGGCTAGCTTCTTTAATGTTTGATGGACCTTACGTGTTTTGTGGTTCAAGCGCTGCTGTATGCAGTTTGGTAAGTTCTGAACTTTTGAACCTGCGCTGTGAGAGCAACTACAATTGCAATAGTGGCGCTAAAATATGTCCGTTCAGAGCACCCAGCTCTGGGGAATGGGGAGAAGAAGCAGTAAACCAAACCGCCCCATTGGTCACAAAATGCTCGAAAAAGATGAAGCCGACCCATTTGTCAAAATGGCTTAACTTCACACAGAGAAGCTTTTTGCAAAGTTACCCTCAAATTTTTTTCTAGTTTGTCAAAGTAAGGACTTTTCCACATAAACAAAAATTTTTATTTCTGTTCTCACTGCGTTATGCCACAGTCCGCTTTCTTTCATTAAAAAAGCTCTAAATCTCAAAGTGTTTCAAAATGAACAACTAATTTTGCGGCGGGTCAAACAGCCGAGACAATAAGCCGTGAATACGCCGACATTCACCTTGTGCGCGGCTCGTTGGTTAGATTCTTAAGCGGATTATAATTATTGGAGACATTTGTCGAAACGCAAATCTTGCGCGCTGTTTTTGAACATTGCCGGTGTTTTGCAGCGCTTGTTGCCGGCACACTGTAGCACAAGGATACCGAGTCAAACAGCAACTGGCTGAAGGTCTGTGGACTGTTTTTGATAGAACGCGAAAGCTTGCGCAGACATTGGGTAGTCTTACTGGGTCGGCTTAAATGTAACAAAAACCACAGTGTTAGCAATATAATGGATACATAGATTTCTGAAAATCACTGAGCTATAGCAGTTAATCTAGAGTTGAGTAGAGTTTATTTGGTGATAATTGAAAATCTACAACACGAAAAAGAAATGATTGCAATTGCAAAAACGACAGGGCACCGAAAGAACCGGAAGGTTATCGAGCCGTTGCCCCTTGATTGGTGGATAAGTTCTATCACAAACCAGGTTTAGATCAAAGTGTTTCGTATACGTGGGAAAGAGCTGCCAGATGATCAACACAGTTGCGCCGGGAGTGCTGGGTCGCAACCTGTCTCAATCGATCAGGTGCTCAGATCCGCAAGGATCTGGGCGTGGAAAAGAAAGTATAAACCCGGCTAAAATGAGACTCTGCCCGGGTTCTCATAGCTCTTTCGCATGTAGCAAGCTCTACAATTTTTTGCAGCGGTTATAGAATGAGGATGAACCAGTTGGGTGCAGGGGCAGATCCAGTCAATAAGTTTAGGGTGGGGGGACGATTTCAGCAATATTTGGTAGTCAAGTCTCATAACGGCTTCACTACTGTAAGAAAGATGAACTACACGCCACTATCGCAAATGCTGTTTTCCGAATTGTAAAAAATCATGCTGAATAAAGTTACTTTCGTAGTTTTTAGGGTGGGCAATCGCCCCCCCTGAATCCGCCCCTGGTTGGGTGAGTCATTTAACGCAGCCAACAATTGTTGGAATTGAGAGGCAGGGAACTCTTTCGGTCTGGTATTCTGAAAGTCCCGTGTTCGAACTTCATCTGTGACCAGCAGAAATGATCCGCAGACTCTTACGCGCTGCTCCTGCGAAACAAAAGAACACAGCAGCAACACAAGAAAACAAATCACACAATCACAAATACACGCACAAAGAGAAAAAAGTTCAAGTGTAGAAGCCAAAGGCAATATGTAGAAGAAAAATTGCAAAATTTATGGCTACTGTATAGAATAAGAGTCACCAAGTCTTTTTGCACATAATATCAATTATTTTGAATCATGGTTAAACTGTTCTTAGCAGTTAGCAGTTTAACAAAATGTTATTCTTAGCCACGGTCACAGTGTGCAACTTTGCGGTCCTCATGAAGTATGTTGGGTTTCGCGGGTAGGTGGTTTATGAGTTGCCTTGCTTGGGTCATCCGCCCATAGGCCATCAACTTGTTGGGCCGGTTGATGAAGTTATAGTCAGGGCTTACTTGGTAGGCTTTATACAATAAAATTCGATTTCATCGACAGAACATAGTTAGATTATCTGGACGTGTAATGATTGTGATAGGTGGGTTTTTGAGTTGGGAAACAGCAATGCAAAAACCAATGATTAGTTGTGCTTCTTTTACGACTTTGCAAAACTTGCAAGCTTCACGCGTTTCCAAAGGTATGCGGCTTCACATGGATTATTTCAAAATGCAAAGTTTCGTATTTTCTCAGCCTGTGAATTATACATATCTTTATAGCAATGACGAGGAAGGCAGGAGGCAGGGGCGGATCCAGGGGGGCGACCGGGGCGATTGCCCCCCTAAAACCTGCGAAAGTAACTTTATTCAACACAATTTTGTACAATTCGTGAAACAGTATTCGCGATATAAGGCCACTTTGTCGTCCATTGTTTTATCACAGGAGTGTTGTGAAGATTACTTCATCTTAGTTAACTCGTAATGAGACTTTACTACCAACTATTACTGAAATCGCACCCCCCTAACCTTACTGACTTGATCCGCCCCTGGCAGGAGGGACACAGTGAATTGTTTGCAACATATGCTGTCAATAAAATGACCCAAAATCGGTTAAATACATCTGCAAATCTGATAAAAAATACAAATCTGGGTAACTTAGAACGTCGCATCCCTATTCGCAACTCTAATTTTATTTGACATTGACAGCAATAGCTTTTTTTCCTCGATTGGAAAATTCCCATTTCACATGTGTGATTGACAAGTACCTAAACGTCTTAAGTATTCAGATGAAACGTATCTTGGAATATCGGTTGCGTTTTTGAGCATGACTTACTGGTGAGCAAGCGGTTTGCGTTTCGGCATCTTAAAAATATTGGAACTAAACTCGCAAAATGTAAAGTTGTTGCTGCAAAAGTTCAGCTTTTGGGACGGGACAAGGCTTGTAGTTCTATTATAGCTCGAACATGAGTATGGTACTGCTACAAAAGCAGACCACCACCATGATGATAGTGATCTTCTTTTGCTGGCACGAAACAGGAAACGACCCGATTTTCGAAAATTTCGAGTAAACCTTTAAACAGCCACGTCCATGGTTGCTTGAAAACTTTAAATGGGCAACGAAGCCATTGCGTGGCAAGTCGATGAACTGTTGATGATGCAAAGGCTCGTTGCGTTTGGTCTTGACGTTAAAGAGCACAGTTGGGTAAACGTTCCTGTGACTTCTTAGGCAAGTCTTAAATAATTGATTTTTTCTTTTAAAGACGCGCGACGAGCAATGCTCGGCATCATGAAACGCTGCGAACATATTACCTTGCACAAGTAAACAACTCAAGCACCGGGCTGTCAAACTACAACTTGCTTTGCTAGTAGAAATAGATGTTACTATTTCTAAATAGAAATAGAAGGAAGTTGCACTCAAACGTTTGATTTATGTTGGTAGATCATCAGCCAAAGAGGTGGATATATTAGTTTATAAATAGGTGTTTTCCCAAATTTCCGGCTTGGGATGACTTCGACGCTTACTTAAATGTATAATGCACATTCACTGTGGACTTGAGGCTGATTTCGAACATTAATATTTGCCACTGGTAAGGGAAACTGTATTCAGCTTTTGTTTTGCTTCATAAGCAATAAAAATGAAGGAGGCGCTTAACAAAATTTTGTTATTTTTCGTGCAAGCTTAAAATTCCTAAATTCCTAGCTTTTTATTCTCAGAAAACCCGATTGATTGCTTAGTTTCTTTTACACACCTTCGGAAACTCAAAAATTTATTTTAAACCTCAGTACTGACGATAAACTTTGTGAGCAGATTAATGGTGATACGCTGTGTACTTCAGCACACATTCTTATGAAAGTTGCAATTGCTCATTGCCGAAAGTTCACACGCGCTCCAAGTTCAAAACAAACGTTCATGTTGAGGACGATACTTCCCATAACTTTTTAGTTCGTTTCATTTTAACAAACGGCCGTCTTTAAGGATGGAATCCATTAAGCAGCAACACGGGATTAACATTTTCAGAAAGTACGCGATGGTTGTTTTCGTGGCATTCCAGGATCAAGAACAATCGCCTCAATTTGAACAGAGTTACATTTCACAGCACGTAGAACGTTGATCACCGGCGCAATGCCAGCATAACTCAAATTATTTGGAGCATAAATGTTTTGAAGACCCCAACTAGAACCCCTACATCTCGACAAGAAGAGGCATTGGCCAAGGGCCTCATGTTGAGCAAGCCTAAACCTAATTAGCCGTAGCAAGCGGTGAAGCAAGGAGGAGAACACAAAATTTTTTAAAATCTGAAATTTTATGACTGTTTTTGATTTCTGAAAAAAAGCGGCAAAGAGCAAGGCAGCAACTTTGTAACAGAGTTCGGGCAAATGTGTGTTAACACCCTTTTGTGGTGGTGGGGACATGTCTCACTGCATACAGACAGTTCCATAGAGAAAGTTAGACAGTTTTTTATAATTGGTTTTTGTTAAACTGGACAATTTTACACAAAATACTTCAGTTGCCACCAGGCTCGTAACCAGGGGGCGCAGGGAGGCGAATCCCCCCTTAAAATTTTTTTCACTCCCTCTGGAAAAATGTTTTGATATAATTTAAAACTATTGGACATAGTTTAAAACATTTGGGCCCCTCTCAGAAAACTCTTCGCCCCACGTGGCGTCCCAAGCTGGTTACGGCCTGGTTGCCACACTCCATAATTTCGTTACAGAGTTTATCGAGAATCTGTGCAAAGCTGTGACGTCACCAGCAGGCCTGTTGCGATATTTTCGGGCAAGGCTGTTACTGCGTTGGAACAATCGCAGGTTTATTTAAAACTTAGGCCACGGCGACATGTCAGTCTCGGTAAGCGTGTAACAAAGTCGGTGCCGACCCATTCAGTGACAGGGCAACAACGAGACTCAGAGAAGCTGAGACAAGCGATGGATGAGCGGCGGCGAATCGTGTGTGAGAGAACAATCAGACATAGGATTCCGGGTCGAAAAGAATCAAGAAGCTTTGCGAGTTGCCATGAAACCACTCTAAACATTATTGAAGCATATAAGACTTTGTCAAGTTGTTTACCAATTCTGCCTCGATGTGTACCTTTTCACACGATGAGCCTGCAAATCTACTAAGACTGGTGTTGATACGTTCAGGCAGTGCCCTGTGCTTTTTAGTAGAGCTCCGTAAAGACAAGAAAATTTCTGACCTGAGAAGTGGTTTTCGCTGCTGCCTCTATTTGAATAAATTTACTACAAGTGATTGGAAAACGAGGAAAGACTACCGCAAATATCACAACACGATCTCTGTCAATTCTGGAGAATGAGTTTCGTTGGCCTGACATGTCGGAAGATGTGACCATTGTGGCGATTTATTATTTTATATGAACAAGTTATCAAATTCATTCATTAAGTTGAAGACAAAAATATTCCGATTTCATGACATTTGAAATGATCAATAATTCTGTCCGCGACATGTTGCTTGTATTCACGTTCGAGGATAAAAATAGTCATTTGTCTCAGCCACTTGCGTGCCAAGGTATTCACAGGCACGGCAATTCTATTGTCATCTGTCTTTTACCATGCTATGAAACAGAGCAGGGTATGTTAGTTTGCACTTGAGCGGTTGAACTAAGCAGATTTGGTTAACAATTAAGGCAAAAATCTCATGCCAACAAGTTTAGCATGTCCAGCCTTTCAAAACCTCATTTCCACCGTTTGCTAGTAACATCACTTGCTTTAATTGAAGTCAACATGTGAGAAATCTTTGTTGTGGTCTTACGTATAGTAGTACCCACAAACTTGCTTTTGTGCAAGGAAGATTGCCTTCAGAATTAAGGGTTGAATCCTGGTTAAAACCATGTCCTACGGATGCGATGATCTCACTGCTATCATAAAGTGCACAAACCAAAAAGTCCACTTTCTTAAAAAAAATTGATTTAATTTTTGTTTCTTGCGTAATACTCGCATATTTCGATCTTCGGCCTGCGCGTTTGCTTTCTTAACGGCTATTTTCGACAGCAATGCCTAGAAAAGTGAGAAATACTCGTGGTTAGCCACGCAAATAACCCTCCCTGTTGCTTCCCTATTAGGTTTTGGGCTCTATGCGGAGATCGTTAGACAGCACAGGAAAGAGAACAGATTGCAGCGTTGAAATTGAACTTGGGCATGCACGCGTTTCGTGAATTTGCCTCTAAATGTTAGCAGTTGCATCACTTTCATGCTTGAACTAAAACAAAATTTAAGTGGGCAATCGCTAGCGCTAGTCGATGTTTTCGTTACGCTTCACGCGCAGGACGCACAAGCGTCACGAGGCATCTTGCGCTACACCTTGTCAAGAGTGGTCGAGACGAACAAAGTTTACGCTCTGCCAGGTGGTAGTTATGGCAATACAAGTGCTTACCGTTGGAAACACACACAGATTTTACTCGTAACTGCCTTTTCAGCGACTCTGCACTATTAGAATCGTTGGCCGCAAAACAAACGCTTTCAAAGAAACAATTTTCTGTTTGCCATCGTCGCAACCCTCCTGGGTAATACGATGCGTTTCTCGGTAAATATGTCGTTCCTTTCGCGCGCGAGTTGTACTTATTACGACATCAGCGGACAATGCTTTTGAGAGGAAGGCGTCCTGCCGCGGAAATCCAGCGTGTTCGAGGCTGTTTGAATTCAAATAAACGCTGTTGTACAAGGCTGAGGCATGTGGCTTCTCTTGAGAAATGTCATTTTACTGAAAATGAAAAAAACAAGGTTTTTGAGTCTGATTACAACGTTTTGTCAAAACAATGCTAAAATACGTAGAATAATTGTATTTTAATTTCTAAGGCAAAATTACGCGACAAGGTAAAAAATATCCCAACAAGCTACAAATGTCTTCGCAAAATCCATCAAACTTTGACCAACTGCTTTCCCAACAGTTTGCCATCTCATCCCTGGAATAGACCTTCATTCGGAGCAGTGATTTTTTCGCTTCTACTGGTACACGAATTGTTGATCACGGTCGTGGTTGTGCCACCAATGAAGAGCAGAAGTTATGTTAGCCACGTTTATCGCGAAACCAAAAGTCTGAGCGAGCAACGACACAGGAAGCACTAGTAATCGGACAAGATCACACTGGTTGTATGGACTTATAGGCTTGCCGGCAACCGTAAAAGACAAACTATTCACAAGCAGAGATCACGCGAACCAGCTTTGTTTGCTTTCTGAGTCGAGCTGATGGGTTTTGAGATTTATTTGAACGGTTCGATTTTATCGAGAACCAAAACAAAATTTTCTTGATGCAGTCACGAGCGTTATAAGACATCACATCGAATTTTCAGAAAAGGACGGCGCATAACTCAAAAACGTAATTTTCAGACATGGTGCATAAGTGATTGTGTCTACTTGGTGAACTCTCTCTTCCCTACTTTTGTGTGAGGATTTGGCTATCGTGACTTGCTTGTTGTGTAGCACTACAGTCATTCCGGAACGAATCTCGCGGACTCTTTTCACACGACTCGCTTGCAACTTACCTTTAACTGCGTCCGTTTGGTGTTGCTCTCCAGTTCGAGTTAATTTGTTTACTGGCTGGAAAGTGTATCGGAAATATTGTTGTGTTACTGTCAATACCCGACATGAAAAGTCTTTAACCAATATTTTCAATGCACAATCACTTCTGAACAGGCAATTGGATGAAAGCGGAATTTTTCTGAATAACGTACGTCAGTGGCCTTGGTGTCTTTTCTAGCAAACATTACCTTTATTTGAAAATTCGAGCTTTGACGACAGCACGGTTCCATGATCGTCTTTAAATATTTATACGCATTTGTCTTGCAGGTGGTATGCTTTTGCAGTGCTGATGTTTTAGGGTTTTCGCTGGCTGATTGCCAGTCCGAGTAACTATTCATCGCCGACCAACTGTAGACAATGAACGCCACCGACATGAAGTCTCGCGTTCGTTTGCTAACAACGCCCAAGCTTCACAGGCGTGTTCACGTTCCTCCGAAGGACAGCCAATCGTCAGGCTTTAAAATTCAATCCACTTCCTCGTCAGAAAAAGATGAAGTTAAATTCAAATGCCCTCCTATAAGCAATGCGAAGGAACTGAAGAACTTAAATGCTTGCGAAAGCGCTACTACCAGTGACTCGGATTCCGCAATCAATCTGTTGCACGGCCACAACCGCATCGATCTCGATGGCTCGGAAACTGGATCATCTTTTACAGCAGCAGCACCTCTCTCACCAGCCACTGGCATTTCAGCAACGTGCCTGGCTATGGCCCAAGCATGCAGTCACGACCACGATTATATAATTGTCAGTCATGACGAGGCCGCCCGCGTTTTGCGTCAGACCGAAGCGCTGCAAGCGGCCCCGTTAGCGCCCCAGATAATTTCACACAAAAAACTGGACATGAAATCCGTTGCGTCGATTAAATCCAGTCGCACAGAACAGGAGAGTTCTGCCGACCTGGCGGCAAACGTCCACCGTCCCGTCCCAGCNCCGCCCATGCTGCCCAAATCGCCTCGAGAGGGGAAGCCTCGCATGGCCAGCAGCAAATTGCGACGACGCTACGTCCGACCTGAAAGCACCGTTGACCAGTCGCCGTCGCGGGCGCTTCGAAACAAGAGCGGCAAAAAAGACGACGTCGATCCAAGCTGCGTTTTTACAGGAACGCGTAAAATGTCCGAGGCGAAATCGTTCAAGGCTCACAGGCGACAAAAAGCGAACGTAGAAGAGAGACCTAAGCCCGAGTCGCGCAGCAACTCATCCACGCCCGAAAATCAGCAGAGTAGCATCGCGGGACGTTCAGACACCGTGCAAAAACTGAGTTCAGCAAACCTTGTTCGTCTGGTCGCTTCGTCTCTAAACGGCACTGCAACCGACGAGTGCAAAACCTTTGACGTGACCAAAGACGAGCTGACCGCGGCCTGGCTGGCAATGGTAAATAATGTGCGCAAGCAGAACAGCCAGGCCGAGTTGGAATGTCCTGATAGTCCAGCGTTGGGAAGCGCAAACCCTCGCCACTCAACACCTGTTCCCGAGATTCATGACGTAACCAGCCCGTCCAGCCTAAACTTCGATATCACTTTGGATTCGCCTCGACCTTGCGTCACTCCGCGATCTCCGTCGCCACCGAAACGACCTGGTCGAGATTGCGAATTGACAGCTCCACTTGCTGAACTCAACGAATCGGAATCTTCGATTGACGATTCAGCGTATTTTTCCTTGGCCTCGTCGATGGCAACCCGTCCTCCAACCAGCAGCGGCCTGCCGACGTTTCGCGAATCCAGTCGGCCTGAATCGCGAGTACAGCAAACGTCTGCTGCTGCTCGGCCTCCGTCTGCGGGACGACCGCCGTCCGGGGGCAAACGAGTGGCAGCTTGCAGTTTGTCATCTTCGTCTTCATCCACCTGTGCCACTTCGAGCGACGATGACGAATCGGTGTGTGGCTCTGAAACGTCGACACAAGCTGACGTTGATGAATGCGGCAACGCACCTGAAATCCCTGGCCGAGCTGGATCTTCAAGGTTGCTTTGTGTGAAGTTTACTTTTCAGCTAGTTTTATGGTCGCCAAAATTATCCTGTTGTTTTGTTTTCGGAGAGCTTTTGAATCGGCTTTGCGTTGTAGGTCAGGCTTGTAATGGTTTTTCTCTAGAGAGAGATCACTGACAGTGTGAAAAATGGATTCTGTTCGAGGTATACAGCCACTAAGCAATTTTTGCAAATTCTAATGCGGTACTAATATCGGGACTGCAGCTATTCACTGGATTTTAAGAAATGCTACAGCTATCTTCGATAGGCGTTTCACACCACAGTGCTCCAAAAGTTCGCTCCAAAAATCATCTTTCTTTTGTGAGCTTCGTTTTCACGCAAAAATTTAAGCATTTAGAAGGTTTAAATTAGACCCATTCCCATCTGAAGTGCTGACGAGCATAGGTTGGTGTTGTTGGTTGCTGAGGGGAAATGTTTAAATTCGGGATTTCGATGAAGCTTAAAACTAAGCCGTTCTCAATGTTGCCAACAAACAGTAGTGCAAATAGAAACATTTTTAACGTTGTTAAACAACGAAACTCTGTTTCTTTTTAAATCGTTTTTAGCCATCACCTCAACAAAAATTGTCGTCCTTTGTAATAGAAAGTTTGTCAATGATGAATAAAAACTGGAATGTTCCAAGCGTAAAACGTTATTTGAGAACAGGCGATAAATCGTTTAAACTGCAGGCAACAGACAAATTAATCCATGTCACTGGTTGAGAAAGCTTTAAAATTACAGTGCCTTGACCAAACGGATAGGATGCTGTGTATATCTCAACAAAGCTGTCGGTTTGTTTTTTAGCTTTATTTAGAAGTTTAGTTGCGAGGTTTCTGACAAAAAATCTGGCGCTGTTCAATTTTAGTGAGTTACCTGTGGATTGCATGTAAAACACATTAGTTTTTCATATAAATTCGTGAAGGCGCTGAAAAGCAAAGATGAAATGCATCTAATGTTTACTTCTGAGACGATAAATTTTGTTGTTTGAAAACATTATACTTGTATGGCGGACAACATATAATGCAGTTTTTTTTAAGGTGTTTTAGGGAACCGATTCGGGTCCCTAGAATCAGATAAAATTATCATCGGGCTCCTAGAATCAAAGAAAATCGGATCCCTAGAATCAGAGAAATCGGGTCCCTACAAGACCATACCGGGCACCTAACAGTATCCTTAAAAACCCTGAATAATGTTATTTCTTTAGCGTATTTTCGCAGTTGTGGGTGAAACCTGTTGACGTACCTACATTGTATTGGAATCAGCATGCCACGTTTTAGTTCCTCACCAGCTAAAACGTTTCTTCGCTGTCTGAAACGCAAAATGTTTACTGGCCTTAACGCGATAAACTTAGATGCTGTTTTACACTTTCGTCAACATCCAAAAGTTTGTTTTTGCGATTATGAATCGCTGTAGTGCTCTGATTCGAAAACAGGGCAGATAAAAATTTTTCGTTTAATATTTAATTTTTGTCTACTTTCAGATTGTTGCAAAATGTTTTGAGGTCATTTGGAAGATGCCCTGCTGAGTCAGCGGCATCGATTTATTGAAAACGACGACCTTGCTGTGATGTTGTCGCTTATAGGGTATTTTTTTGTTTCCATTTAAACCACTTGTGCTTCAAGTTTCTCAGACATCTTGATAGTCCATCAAACGCCAAGAGGCGAGCGTTTGTTAGATGCAAGGGCGGAGATTCTTCTTGTCGAAGGTATTTTTTACGTCCCGAGAGCGTCAATAGTTACTTGTAGTGCTGTGCAAACAGTTGGCAATGATAAACAACATTCTGATGTCCTTGTAAACATTTGCAGAGCTCAGGTGTAGAAGCCTTACATTAAGATCAGGGATTGCCTAGTTTGCATTGCTTGCACAGATCAGCATTTAAAGCGGTAAATGCTCCTGCAGGTCATCAAGTTGCAAGGGGCAACAGCGAAGTCATCGAATCGTGACGACCAAGAAAGGCAAGAAATTTTTTCGCCAAAGCGACCCAGCCGGCGCGCCGAAAAAAGATGATCAAGCAAAAGCTGTTGTTGTGCCAGCTCCGCCGAAGAAGCCGCACCCTAAAAGAGGTCAGCTCATAGGCGTAACCGGGAAGGGCCAAAGGGGTCATGCCCCCCAATGTCTAGCATGTCTTGTCGTTTTGTGCTTCGAGAGCCGGTGTCCCGAACCAAATGCTGTTGCTCGCTTAAGATCAACTATTTGTCCCCTCCCAAAATTTTGGCCTGGCTACGCCACTGGGTCAGCTGCCTTCCCAGGCTATGTGAGTATTATTACAGTAGAACGAAAACAATTTTCCTTTCGTGACGGCGACCGTGAACAAAGGGACTCCCGGAAATAGAAAGCGAATTTCAAACTTTGTACAACGGTTCTTTTCATGGCGACAAAAGGAACTAGACAAACAGCCTTTTTCTTTATCGAGATTAGTTTGCCGTTTACTGATAAGTTCAAAGCAAACCTCTTCATTATTTTTTACACTAACCGCTTATATCTGTTGTAGCACAAAAGCAATCGATGTTAATTTGAACGTTGTGCTTAGTAGGTAAATACGATGTCGATGGAACTGACAAAATCAAAAAGTGCAACCTTTTTTCCATGCTTGACTGAGTCGAAGTGTTTGTTATTTAAATCGCGTGTAGTAGCAGAGTACTTCAATGCAAAAATCCAGGCCGAAGTTGCCGTATAGTGGAATTAGCGGTACTTTTTCCAAAAAAGAAACATCAGAAGCGATTTTCGGAAGAACGTCGGTTGGTACCAATTTTTCTCAAAGTTGGAAAATTCCTGATTTGATTTTCGATATTTCACAGACAGAATTGGTAATTTCTATAAAGGTTTTGATTGATTTTAGTAAAAATTGGAAAGCGATTACACAAAAGTACCATCCCGCCATTCCGTTTTGCCTAATGTGTCTTCTATAAAAAGAGGAATCTTAATTAAGCCCTGAGTTCCCTGCCCTCCTTCACGAAAGATTAAAAGACGTCCGTTTTTCAAACCGCTGGTGGCGCAAAATGTTCTAGCAAAGTTTGCGCCAAACGCAGATATCTCCGTAAACAGCATTTGTGCGTTTTATTTTCCGCTTGGCAGCGGCCCCACCCGCGCAAATGAGCTCCTTTTGTAGCCAAGTCGTCTGCGTTCGCGAGCTCGGTAAGTAGATTTTCAGGTCACTGTTTTTTTTCGCAAAGTGGTTACGAAGGTGCGCGCTCTTGCTTGCTTCCTCGTGTGTTGCTGACCCTAAACTGTTTTCTATATTTTTTTGCCAAATTGGCGTAACAGTGAGCGAATTGCTTGTTATGCGATCGAAGTTGGTAAAAGCAGTGGTTTCGTTCACGTCTTTCGCTCAAGTGACTGCAATATCAGCCATCCGCTGTGCGAAACTTCCACATCCGTGCAATGCCAGTAAAGCCCCGTGCTCTTTCTTAGGCTTGTTCATAGTACAAGGCTTCGTGCAAACCTGTTGCCAACTTTCGGAATTTCACACCTTCGTTCGTTGTCCGCACTTTTTGCCACCCCAGTTAGATACAATTTTCCAGCGAAATAGGGTTCTTGATATTTCTACAAAGTGTATCATAAATTGCCACACAAGTGCATTGCAACAAAAGCTTGCAATTGCAGCATTTGCTGTCCCAAAGTCTACTGGTGCTTTGCTTTTTAAACCGCAAGCTCAATTTTTGGGCTGCCTAAAACCCAAATCTCTTACAACAATTTTTCAGATTTGCGTACAATTTCCTCTGGTTGGTCAAAACTAGCAGGAGGGGTAACCAGTCACGAAACAGTCACGAAGTCCGATTTTTGAATGTGTGGTTGGTTTAAGACACGGAACGATGGCAGTCAAAGCCTCGGTGATGTCATTCTCAAATGTGATCCAGACAAATGGCTCACGAGGTTCCCGCTTTCACGCTCATGTGATCTGTATTGAACTATGTTGGTTCATGTAAACTACACACGTTGGTTGTAGAGCCTTCAGGAGTATTTTGAAGAACGCCGCATCAGACGGTATGTGTAGACTGATTTCGTCAAACTGCCAAGACATCTTCATCCCCTCGCGCTCATAACTCTGGAACGTTATCGAAGAAAATCAGCCCATTTCAATCATGCGGCTTAAAACAAACGCATTCTGTTGCTTGCAGACCCGCTTCCTATGCGACTTCGTGCTCTTCCGCCATCTTTCTGGCAAGAACCAAACAAGCTGAACCCTTCTCCCTACTGCGTCCTGCCGCCGGTGCAGCCGTTGTTCAGACAAGGCCTTTTAGACGATATTGCAGGTTTGTCTTTTAAATTTGTTTTCCGCCTTAGTCTGCTATGAATTTTGAGAAAACAGTCGTTATTTGAAAAAGAAAGATGTAACTCCTGTAACATTTTTTTTACTTACACAAGTACCCGTGACAGTTTGAAAAGTGCTTTTTCGGGTGATCGGCAAACCTTCGTTATGATGACAATTTCAGTCGTAAATAAAGGCCCATGCTTATTTTTGAAGGCCCAATTTCGAACGTACGCTGTATTCAGTTACCTGCTTCATAACAATGCAGTGTTAATGTCACCAGCCGTATAATGACAAAAACAACGCTTTGTTAACGTTAAATAATAATCAGTGCTCCATATTTGTTCAGTAGCCTATGTTTTAGCCCAGGCAACTGTTGCAGGACTGTAGCTCTTATATACCACGCGGCCCACAGCAGTAAGTGTGGCACGGCCCAATAAAAAGTGCTGAACGGCCCACAATCGGGTCGAAGCCTACAGTTTGCCGACCACTAAGCTAGTTGATAATAACCAGTCTACCACTTGACTGGTTTTTACAACACTCCAGTCAGTCATTACACCACAGGAAAACCAGTGACAATGATGCTCAACAATGTCATGCTTTTCAGCAGAAGATACCGCGCAGCAGCCTTGCTCACGGTTTGGTAGATTCTTACATAAAACTTTGCAAAAACATAACGGTGTATGCAAAGTCAATTCTTTCAGATGTTTCTGGCAATTGCATACGTCATTCTCCCTGTCAATATTGTGGTCTGGAATAACCGCATGAAATCGAATGAAAACAATTTTACGGACTTACATCTGCTCATGTCATTTTTCGAACAACAGTAGCAGAGAAAACTGGTGCGCTGCAGTTGGTGAACAATTTCTGTCTTGTTCTCAACTGGGGTCGTGTTGCTCTGCAGAGTGGGACGTTGCTTTAGGCAGTAGGTGTACGCAATTTTAATTATATGTTTAAATACTTTTTTATTTTCGCATAGGCACTGTTTTTTATTTGGTTCTTTATTTACATGAGGATTGTGTGCACGAGAAGAACGCCTTTGGGGATAAAACTATTTTTACAAAGAATGCCAATAATCCACTTCTTTCCTAAAGAAGTATTCACAAACGGTCCCGAATGTAAATCCTTTTTTGTGGTTTGCATTATCTGACAGTTTTTATGACGATTGCATGAAGTATTACATGTTCACTGTAATATTTTTTTCCGTTGATCAATTGACTGCAAGTGAAAAAAACCCTAAGGGCAACGATAAGGCATGTACGTGACTTTTAAAAGATATAATTGAAAAGCCCCGTAGTTTGCAATAGACAGACTTGTTCAAACTTAATTTGCTACTTTACCAGGTATGTTTTTCTACTGGTGGTAGATTTTGAAAGTCTGCTTCGGTTGCCTGCAATGAAAATATTCCTCAATTTTGTGAAAACGCTTTGCTGCATCTAGTGGTCACCTATTGTCTGTGTACTACGCCAACAATGCTGCGCAATTTTCTTTTGGGCGGAACCGATGCGTAGAGCTCACGACGTAAAGGAAATAGTTTTGTTTTCTTTTCTTTATGCTTTCATTACTTTTATTTTCTCTTCAGACATCCGGCCAGTTAGCCCTCAGGAAGAAGGCAAGCCTTCCCATACGGAAGGGTGTGGCCAGGGCGGGGGTGTGTCTCCGCGTAACAGTGAGCGACAAAACAAAGCGGTAATACACACCGGGGACCCTGATCTTCTCTTGCGTCTTTTTGATACAGTTGAACCACAGACTCGATTCACTGGTACTCGCGTCAGAAGAGGAAGGTTGGTATACTAGTAGTGTGTCCTTCTTAATCGATCTGTCTGTGACTTTTCCCTTCCATTTATCCAATCCTACTGTAATTGTTTTGACGAAATAGGGTTGGCGTTCTTAGATCACACTTTTGATGTGCTCAGTGGCAATTTTCTTGATGGCTTTACTTCATTTCCCAAAGCTAAACTACATCAAAATATTTTAAATTTGTGAGTTCGGTTGTAAAACCGGCGTTGGTTGTATGTGAAAAAAACTTTTCTAGACTGCAGTAGTTTCTGTATTGTGGGGCTACATCCATGAGAGAACGGTTAAAAAAAAAAAGATTACAGCTGCACTCGGTGAACGGCAAGCAAGTCTCAAGTTGAAACCTGCTTTCCTGCAACGCCTTTTGCTCAAAGCAAGATGCGCCCTACCGCGTTAGTTTTTCACAGCAACCAAATTTGGTTCTTATAACAAACCGTAGCACAACTTTCTACGTCACAAAAACTCGTACATTTGCTCTATCGAGGCACTGTAAGTAGCCTACCGCGTCGCTGGATTAATCATTACAGAATACCAAGGATATCCTGACTAAATATTGCTTTCTAATGAAAAGATTAGAGTGCACCGACGCCTGTTTGTCTTCAGCTAACTTGGGTCATTTGCCGTAACCTTTGGTCATTCACGGCTTGTTATTTCATGCTACTGTACGTTTCGTTTCAAGGCCACGTGTAGCTTATCCTTTGTTTTTTATCATCTGAGTGATGCCTTGTATTTGAGTCCTGTTGTTTATGCAACAAATTCATCGCGAAGTAGTGATTTTTATCGAAACATTTCAAGAAGTTAAATACACCACTGAAGTTACTCCATTGAATGTGAAGGAAAATACATTATAGTTGGATAGTTTTACCACTTACTACTTTCAATTTTAACCTTCGACAATACATGGCGAAATCGAAAGGTAAAAACTTTTATCAAACGTGCTTAGAGTTTCTTTTCTCCATCATCATCACCGCCATGACTGTAAGATAAAAAAAACAACTTTTGTTGTGCTTAGCAACAGAAACTGAAGAGGTGATTGAGCACAAATAGCATGATCTAGTGGTTTGGAAGGGAGACATTGTCTGGTTCGTTGATGCTACGCTTGGTTGCAAGAACATTTTTGGTTAACTCGTTTCCTGGTTGAAAATTTTTTTTCACCAGCAGCATGTTTTTTGCTAGGCCCAAGCGGCAACCAAGAGCGATGCCTCCGCCGCGTTTGAAACTGGACAACAATCCTTGTATTATCGAATCGATAACGGAGAAACTCTTCCCCAAGCTGACTTTGGACCGTCGCAGTTTTGGAGCAGGCCCCAGCAGGACCGCATCGCTTTCTTCGCTCGCTGTGGCCCACGCTAACAGTGAAGGTATGGCAGCTAAACTTGCTCTGGCACCGGAATTGGACAATCTGGTGTGCTTCAATGCCAACTCCAACAACAACACCGCCTCAACAGTAGAAGCTGCCTTGAAAGACCAGTCGTCGGCTTCTTTCGGTCTGATGACGTTTACCGGAACCGACGCAACTGATCATGGTGAAGTGGCCATGGATGTGACGTCAATGAGTTATGCAACTCCTCGCCCAGACGCTTTCGCTCTACCGCCTGTCACGCATGACTACCCTCAAATGCTGACCGAAGTTGCTGCAATTTTGTGACGCAACCAACGACCAAACCGCGCAAAGCGATCAATTAAAGCGGAGCGTCGTTCCGGAAGCTCAAGCGCACATAAGCGGCATCTGATAAGCTTCACCTTTGTTGTATTTCATCACTCATGAAAACGAAGTTGGTGCTGCTTTTTCGTTTACGTTGGAAACCTTATGTTAACAGATTGGACATCTTTACAAAGCTATCCGTTTTTGCCTTTTTCTCGCTGTCTACTCATGACAGCATTTTATAATGCTGTTATTCCCTGGCCAAACAGTTTTGCAGTTTTACCTATAAGCTGACCAAATGCCGACCTCGTGATTATCTTGAATCTCATTGTGACTGTGACTTTATCATTTCGGAGATGTGTTCTTTTCTACTTTTGTATTGAACTGTCCTTGAACTCACACAAGTGTCCGTGTCGTTTTTTAACTATGCGTTGACCTGCGGTACTTAAGTGCTGATTTTACCGTGCGTGTGTTGCTGTTGCCTCGTTACTTCGGATGTGTTTAGTATGCCGTATTTCCTTTCAGGCTGCAAACACTTCTTATTGTTCGGATGAATGACTCTCCAGCGCCGAACAAAACCTAAGGCAAATTTCTTGTGCATACTTAACCCATGGACCTTTCCGCCAGCTCTGCTTTTCTTTGATTGTTTTGTTGTAGTTTTTGACTATTTTTCTGAATAAATTTCGCAGAAACATTTGCTCACGCTGACAATTTTTATAGGCTGTACGAACGCATATGCAAACTTTGGAAGATGGCAGTTGTTGGCATAGGTGTAGGAGCAGGCAAGTGTTTGGGGATGGGAAGGATTTTTGCCCGAATTTTCCCCAACTTGCCGGAAACGTTTTTGTGCAACTTTGCCTACAAATCTTCTCCCACCAAGATCGGTGAAGACCCTATTTGGTTTGACTTTTTAAAAATGTCTTCATGTGTTTTTTTGCAAACGTTTGGCGCAATTTTGGCCGGATTTTCAGGAATTTTGTCTGGATTTTCGACAAACCAAGACTTTGGGGGTGCTCGTGCACCCCTGCCTCCTACACCACTGGCTATTAGCTTCGCCCTCAAGAAATGGATCTCGGTTAAACAAAGCTGTCGTTCGCCTCAGCGGAGGGTATATCTCAGTGGTGACGAACGCCACCTTGTGATGTTCTGAAATTGCGTCGCGTTTGGAAATTTAACAACAATCCTTATATTATCGAACTGATAACCGAGAAACTCTTCTTATCCGCCGGAAACACGCCACTTATTTGATTTTTAGTGGTAGTTTTCACTGAAGTCGTGCTTAAAACTTTCTTGGGAGCATTTTTTTGTGCAAGCCAGGAAAAATCTGCACATGGATTTATTTAAACAGGTAAACCTTAAGCCGTTTAGTAAATGTGACTTGATTTGCAAAATCAAGGACTTTGGTTTATAAAGCTCCGAAAATTTTCTACAGAGAACTCATCCTTACAACTTGAGTTGCACTTACTGTAATCCAGTATATATCTTTCTTCGTGGATTCACCATGAATTGATTTTCAGCAAAAGGTGTTCAAACCTGAATTAAGTTCAATCTAGATCAGTGGTTTTCAACCTGGAGGTCGCGACCGCGTGGGGGTCGTTTGCCTTTTTTTCAGGGGTCGCGAGAGCTTCTGATAAAAATATTTATAATTACTTCTATATATATATATATGTCGTATATGGAACCACTTTTTGTTGTAGTCAAAATCATAGGATCACCTGGCAAAAATGACAGCCTACTTTTTC
>JGI24022J15233_10001505_pt1 | contig 19666 bp, 10 predicted proteins | sample Ectturendosymbi2_FD_15233 | JGI IMG/M metagenome (IMG submission 15233) | reverse complement strand
CCCTCCTAATTAAAGAAACTGTTTATCATGTAGGCTACACAGTCCCGTCGCCACGGGGGTCGGTGCTTTTGTGGGCCTAGCCCCTAAACGAAGTTTCAATTCCCCCAAATTGAAATATGATATGGCCTACTATACATCAGTAGAGTTTTTACCAGTTTTCAGAATGTCAAACCTCTGACAAACCTAAAGCCCCTATTGAAAACTTGCTGGCGACGGTTCTACGTAGGCTATACATACAAATCAATTCCAATAATCTGCCATTTTTTTGTTATTAATACAGGCCAGGTGTGGGCAATTAATATGGCTCGCGGGCCATGTTGAGAAGGCCGGTTAGCGGAGGGTCGTATACTTTCGAATTTGATCGCAAAATAAATAAATAGGCCAATAACAAAAACAGTAATGGCACACAGAAAACGTGTTATTAAACTTGTTCTTGTGCAAATACAATTTATCCAGTGCAAGCAATTCAGTGTGACAGATGGAACCTCACACAATTTCCAACAAATTTCAGATTTGAAGATTGTTCCAGAATGCTTCCGCCGGTCATTGACAACGCTGTGGCAGGTCACATGTGGCCCGCGGTCAGCCCAATCCTGATACAGGCCATGTCCATTTTGCAAAAATATCTTCATCAAGACGGTCGTAGCACGGTTGAATGAGTACGAACAACACCGCTCAGGGGGCTCCCGCAGCTGCTAGGGCAGGCCCTGGTATGGAGCTATAATATATGTTAACAGATATTGCCGGTTTGACGACTGAAAAGTGTTTCTTGCATCGTGCTTCATTGCTCTTGCTTATGAAGCGTAAACTTTTACTTTCGCTGCAACAAACAGGCTAATGAACTTCAAAACACAAACAGCGCAAGGCAAGTGGCAGCGGACAATTTTACCACCGGCCAGAACTTCCTGCTTCATTCGATCACTTCACAGTTCAAATTTATGCCCGAATTAAAGTACCTGGCGACCTTCCCCAGAGGAGAACAGGGCATAAAAATGAATAAAAAATACGGCCAATCGGCGGCAGACCAACTGATTGAGTCAATTATTCGAACAGAATGTTATTCACAAAGCAATTGTTTTTCAGTTCTGCGTACATGGGGCTCGAAACATCTCGGAAACCATGCTGCATGGATTGGCTTACATACCCGAAGAAGGAAATGTTTAACCAACTCCAATAGACGCATTACAGTAACCACAAAAAGGCGATCACGAATTAAAATGTCTGCAGTATAGCTTGTGTGAATTTTCTGCTGGAAGATCTTCGCACCGATAGCTCACGATTTCGTCGCCCACAGCACATACTTCATCACCTTATCACACATAACCTTTCACCGGGATTTATTCTTATTAATGGCTGCAATCATACCTCGTTTTACAAGCCATGCTTTAGAAAACATTCATCTAAAACGGAATGTAAAGGAGTAGGTCTTATCGTGTAGCGTAGGCAACTTCTGCCAAGTGCAACAAAAACTGTTTTTTTCATACTACTCTAAGCCGCAATTTCTAATTCGTCTTTGTGTTCACCAGGGTTGCGGAGCCGGGAGGTTTTTAGGTGGAGTCGGAGTTTTTTGTCCGACTCCTGACGTCCAATTGCATCATTTTTTACATCACACTCTTAAATTGGGAATTCCTGTTGAAATGGTAAAATTTCTTTTGAAACTTTTGTTGAAACATGGATTTCTTGCTGTGCACCACGATTTCCATTGATTCAGTCAAATTTCATTCGCTTTCTGTTACGGAGTCGGAAATTTTGCAAAGGTCGGAGTCGGATATTTTACCTCCGACTCTGCAACCCTGTTGTTCACAGCCGATATCGGGTGTTTTATGTACAAAATATTGCAAGAAAATTACTATCGCCCATTTGAATGTAAAATAGCGCATTTTTCACTCAGCGACTCGGGCCCACATGCTCGAAGGCCTAGTCCGTTACCAACGGTCATCTGTAACTTGAACGGCAGCAGCAGTAAGTTATTTAACTTTAATACATACAGACCGCTTATCGAAACAAATCATATATTGCTTGATGCTTTGCATTCCGTGAGATCTTGCGGCGTACGGCACGCCGGTGAAGTCAATTATGAATGACGTGGATATCTCACCGCTGAAGATCGACAACAGATCAAAACCAGCCAGCAGTGAAAATACAAGCAGTTTATGTTATTGATGGCAGTTTGCAAAGACTGCTGTGTGGATGTAATGTTGGCGTTTTTCGGTTGCATTGACAGGTGCGTCTTCAAATCTGTCCACTGCTGCGAAAAGCTGGCTGCTGATCACTGTGATGCACGACGCAGTTGAACTTCAAAACATGTATTTATAGGCAAACGAACACACGTTAATAAAAAAACATATCACATAGAAAAGATAACAGAAGTTCAGTCAGTTGGCACGAGTAAGGTGGTTCCAGGTGGAAGCCTGTATGACGGGGAAATTTTTTTCAAATTCTAGGCATCGGTCCGGGATGTCAAAACGTCGGGCCATGAATGACTCTAGCAGTGCGTTTTTAGATGACATATACGCGGAGATTTCGTTTCAACCTGCATGTGCGTCTTCTCACAGAGGCGAGTTTATGTGCGACTGGAAGTCTGAAATGGCACCGTTCTTGAAACGTACTAAACTTGAAAATTTCGGCCGGAGCTGGTCGAGGGCCGGGTTGGGCCCGACTCATGACAGACTGAGCCAGTTTATAAAAAACGGCCCATGCAGGTCTCCAGTTGAAGCAAAGAACGCTTTATTTAAAGGTATTCAAATGTTTGCAAATGGCTGAGAATACTAAGCAAAGCATAAACACAGGTCACTGCAAACGCATTATTTACGAAGTGGTAATGGTCCTGCGTTGCACACAGAGCTCGATATTTGAGCGATAAAAATATCGTGAAGTTGTAAAATAGCGAAAGTTCAATCGAGGTCACGGACAAAACCGTGAGTGACAAAAGCATGTGCAAGATAAGAACATACTATACCGGGCATAAAATGTGTTCGAATATAAAACGCGAAAGTAGGTAATGATTTCGTGACAATATTCTGCAAATGAAAAAAAGTTTTAATTTTACAAATAGAAACAAATAACATAAAACTTAGAAGTTAACAAAAAGCGCAATGAGAAAACTGTACAGTTTGAAAACAAGGAACTACATTTGCGATTACAAATTAATCGGATCAAACAAAATTCTGATGCAAAGAGGATGTCACACAGGCTTTCCAACGAGGCCGCTAAGTATGGCCTGCCTAAAACCTTGTAACAAAGGCTACACTCTGACATGGTGACAAAATTTGAACAGCGACAAATCAAGCATCTAGCAAATTTCTGCGAATTGATTTGCACTGCACAATCACAGTTATCACAATTGATTTGCACTGCACAATCACAGTTAAATTACAGCAGCACTATATCCTATCAGTACATAACTAAGACTTCCGAAAACACGATCACCTAGAAAACCTGGCATCAGACCCAAACAGAACATACTAAGCAAATAAGTCTTACAAGCGAAAGCGCCGGCTGCATTGTTGAATTCAGCGTGGATGGCTCAAAAAAGTTGGCACCACTTGTATTGTTCGAAAGCACAAGCGGGTCGACCCTCTTCGTGTGTCCTCGTTCATTGAAATAAACACAAAAATTTACATCTGGTTTTTGCATTAGCAAGAAACGCATGCATTACGCAACTGTTCACACGACCTTATTTATTTTCCACTACAAAACGGCATATTCCTCTCACTAAGGGCGGTAACCCATGGAGCAAAGGACCTAAAATTCAAGAAACTCGGATTAGGGAAGCCTGCACGAAGGCTCGGGCGATTTCACTTCGCAAATTGAAGCAGAAATTTGAAATCCGCACAAAAACTTATACAATTTTTGGTCACGTTCAAGCAATCACACAGGTATCTTTAACTTATCTTTACAACAAAGTTTTGGCGGCTTTGAATGAAGACAGTTTGAAGAATTGATCATGGTTTTGGTTTTGTGATTGCTACCGGTCGTACTGCTCCTTTCCATCAGACCATTTCGACAAGAAAACGCCACGGGCACCTACCATTATACCCATTTTTAGTCATTGGCAGAATTTGTTACGTTATCGCAAAAAACATTTGAGTTTTACATCACTCCCGGGACGGGACACCAAATAGTCTTTTTTACGGCAACGACAAAAGGGGGACTATATAGACATTGTTCCTTGCAACGGTTTGAATCATGGTCAATACAAAACTTCTTCATACACCTTTTGAGCGATAAGCAACACGTACTGCTGCGTGATTATAAAATCGAAGTGCTTCTTAAACATCAAGAACAGACGTTTCTGTATCACAAAAAACTGCACAAGGAAATCTAACCGAAGAATTTCAGTGGGATCACGTCGTAACATGCGGATTTCAGTTACGGCTGTGCTTGCATTGGCTACGCACAAGCGCTAGAAGTATTTTTTTTGTGCAGAACGCAAGTTGGTCATAGAATGCAATGGGTGACAAGTCTTTGTCACAGTTCTGCCAAATTGCATCAATGGCTTTTCAACCAGAGCCTGGAGCAACACATTAAACGCCAGTTCGAAAAGCGCGCATCATCGCGAATTAAAGCGTTCGTGGGCAACAAGCGACACGCCGAATGTTGTTGCTGACTTCATGGCATCAATGCAAACGTTTGAATGGTTTCATCGGAGCAGAACGTTAAATTTTAACTGCTCCACGCAAAACGTCTCCAATTAAAAATAAATATTCGGTTAACGTTCCAAAATTTAAAAAAAATATTCGGAAATTAAAAAATTACAACTGGTCTAAGTGTCAGTTTGTGAAAATTTAGGATTGATCTACTCCTGCACATGGAAAGAAACAGCGCGACGCTAGGATTACTTTCGAAAGATGCGATGACAACCCTACGACGTTAATTGGCGAAGCAATTTGTTTCTACATAAAACCTACAAAAATCTCCTGTTGACAACTTGTAATTGAAAGCTACTCGTAAAAAATGGCGAAAAACGGCTAGAAACCACCACATAAAACGCTTGCATACGTTGCACTACAATGGTTGTAAGTTAGCTACCGACTTCTTGCATATTGTAGTTGCATATCGGACCTTTGCAAACATAAGAAAGCTCAAAAAAATAAAAAAACATCAACAGCACGTCGGAGCGGACATGTGACAGTTACGTCAATTTCCTGGTGAAGATCACAGCTAGCACTGCTGAACGGAACCTGCTTGAAGATTGTGCTCTTGCAACTCCGTTTCGACTCCTGTTCAACAAATCCGACATGCCACGGCATCTTTTGCTAAACAGGACTGCCCAAACAGCTGAGCGGAATTTGCATTTAGTTTGTGGTTTGATGGTCCTCTGCTTTCTGCTCAATGAAATCGAATCGCTATGCGATGTACTAAACATCACAGCCCAAACAGCTGAACGAAATCTGCGCTTAACCTGTGCTTTGTACGCCTCAATTCTTCTTTTGACTCCCAAAATGGATGAAAACGATTCTGAAAATAACATAGAACACTTCTTATAAACTCCACAGCCGCAGAACAACTTCGTTAGTTATAAACAGGGCTACCATACCGTCTTTATTTCTAAGATTTGTCCTTACTTTGCAGCACAGCACCACCGTCTAAGAAAATATTACTGTCCTTTATTCTAAAAAATGTCCTTATTGTGACTTGCGTCCTTATTTTCTGTAGCGTAGAAATTTCAAACAACCAATATCTGATAGGCATACAGACAAGGGCGGATCCAGCTAGTAACGTTAGGGGGAGGGAGATTTCAGTAATGTTTGGTAGTCAAGTCTCATAAAGGCTTCGTTACCATAAAAAAGATGAAGTATACTTCAGAACACTGCTGTGGCAAAACAGTGGACGACAGAATCGCCTCAAATCGCACAAACAATAAGACAATTCAAACATGACCAAGGACTTAATCAGAATTCGGTTTGGATATGTTGTTTTCTGAATTGTACAAAATCATGGTGAATAAAGTTACTTTCGTAGATTTTAGGGGGTGCCATCGCGTTAATTTCCCCCGTGCCCACAGACCATTTCTATCACATCGCAAACATTTTGTAATCGAGGTTTGTGACGTCATAAAAGTAGTATAATCTTGCAGCACTGAGACATAATGCACTATGCGACATTGTTAGCACTGTAAGCAGTCTACTCTGGTTAGGATTCTTAGAAAAGCTGACTTTGTAGCGAAGGTTCATTTAATTGATTCAAGAAATAAGTGAAAACATTTTCTTTCTCATAAGTTAGGCTGGTAATTCCGCCAGTAACGATTCGACTCTAATTTAGATGAGATGCCAGCTGATTCTAAAACTCCGCTAGGGTGACTGATTACCAAAATACAGGTATGAAATTATGAAAGTTTTCAGCAGTTTTTGTTCATCAAAAACAGCAAGTTTAGCTTAGGCTATTAGTTTTGCAACAAGGTCTAAAAAAGTAACAATCGAAACAAAATTTACAAAAAAGTCGTCATAAAAGCAAAATTTTCAAAGCACTTTCTTGATGATTAAGTTCCCTGCAACAGATGACCGACTTGGACAGAGACTGACCTGTGTGCTTTCACTTTAGTGATGAAACAACACCTTTTGCTTACTTATGTTAGCCTAAACTGTAGCATCATGTCAACGTTTCGCTTGGATTACAACACACACGTTTTTTTGTTTTGGTTCTCAGAGGAAAAACTGTGACCTATCATTCCATTCACCACTTGACATAACTTTTGCATCGTCTTAGTGTTACTGCAAACATGCATCAAAATTCCATGTTGAAGAGAATAATAAATATTTTCAGGGATTTGCTTGCTAAAGCAAACAGCAAATTCTTTTGAACAATTAAAATTGTGAATATTCAAAATACTGGAAACGCTTTTTAAAAATGTGTCAAGCATGTTGTTAAACATTAAAATGTAGCGTTTTTAGAAAGCCTGCATCCTAGGCTAAACCGCAACATTTCTGAAGTCACTTTTTAGGAGAATGGCTATTGTCCAAGATAATTGTGACTCCACTCAAACAGCTCTGAAATTTTGGTGGGATTGTTTCATTTTCAGCAGCTTGTACTAAACATGCGCTGTGGTTGTGAGGTTGGTGGGCCACACTACGAATAACTGTGTAGGGGTCAAACCATTGTAATTTTGCTGATAATGTTCCACACCCTACTGCTGTAACTTAAAAACTGAAATCATCAGCTCAAGATAGAATACAGTGATGAAGTTTTAAAAAAGACGTCGGTGGGAAAACACAGAAAGCATGCTGAACTGCTAAACTGAGCTGTAATTGTTGCTAAACTGGACAACAGAACCTCCAGTCGTGCAGACAGGAAAGGATAGGCATATCCTTACTTGGATTGGGCCAGTAAAAAAATCGAAGAAGGGCAATGTCAGTATTTAAGAGCAAAACAGGTGTCTAAGCAAATATTACTATTGTAATGAATAATGACACAAGGTCAAAGCAATAAGAATCAAGGCAATTGCCATTTACAAACACAATGTTTTACACATTTGTAAGATTTTTGCATAAGAAAATATTTCTGGGCAACTATGCATAGAATCAAACATACCAATGGAAATATTGCCACTGATTCCTCCATCAACAAACAGGCAATCATTTAAATGCCACTTCTTACTTGAAGGGTCATCACCATGTACCCAATATTCAACACGATGGCCACAACTACGCAAAAAATGTCATAGTTTACTCAAGGCTATATCTACAGGCAGTCAGACCACTTGAAAAACTGGTGAAGAACTTATGAAAGTTAACTAATACTCCCAAATGCACCAGACCAGGTTAGCATTACGACAAAGCGAACTTGGCAGGATGTAATGAGCATTGAGTAATAACTGAATAAAAGGAACAAACCTGAAACACTCCACAGAATCTCTGAAATTTTTGTAATAAAACCCACATTTTGCAAGTTTTACTGGGTCAATTGGAACATGTGCTGGAAAATTGAAAAAAGAAGACAGTCGACGCACTTCATGAAACATATCTGTAGACAGACTAAAGCATTTTTAGCATTGAAACACTGTTAGTATTGAAGTGTGTGCATATTAAAAACAATTTTCTAATTGTAATCATGCAATGGCTAAGCAACAAGTCAACCCAAAAAACAAGCATTTTTCATCAAAAAAAGGAAAAGGACACCTTGAAAAACTTACAAATCACTGTAGATGTGGTGTGAGTGGTGTAAAATCCATTTTATTAATGACTAAACAAATCACCTTTGATCAATAACAATACTTTATGTATCATATGATCAAAAATCTTGTTTTTCATAGGCTTACAACAACTGACTTATTTACTGCAGCCTGACTTAAATATTGATACAACTTTGGCAGTATTGAACTATGAGTAAAAATAATATCAATGCGTGTGTATTGGCTGGGAATAGTGGTGATTTTTCAAGAAAGAGAAAAAAATTCACCATGTTTATTCACACTTGAGTATACATCCATGTCCATTCATATATGTACGAAGTTCACTATGTTTAGCAATTTTTCATTAAAAGGTCATAAAACTCAACTATAGGAAAAGATGAACAAAATTTTGTAACTTTTTTAAATTGCCATCATCAGAAATGTAGCATTCCCAATGTAGGAACAGGGATGGACATTTAGGAATACCGAATCCAGAAGGATTCGGATCCTAAACTATCCGAATCCAAAATGCTAATTTAAACTGGGTAATTGGATTCGGCTTGGATACTCCACAACATCAGCAGGGTGCTTGATTCCACCACATGAAAATCAATGCACACAAACATACATTTGTTCAGTCCATTCATATGCTTTTTTCTCTTGCACTGTGCGAAAACAAGAGCACTACTGCACATGCACACACACTTTTTCAGTCCATTCACATGCATTTTTCTCTTGCAAAATGTGGAAACATCACTAAGTACACACAGACAGATATTTTTTCAGTTCACTCCTTGCGTTTTTCTCTTGCACCACGTGGGCAAGTGGAAACTTAGCACTATTGTGCATACACTAACATTTTGCAGTTCACCACATAAGCTTTTTTGAGACACCAATAATGCGCAGTGATTTCTGCAGTTACTTAACCGACCACATGCATTTGTAAGTCGTTGAGTGCATTGTTTCCTGCATGTTTTAAAATCACTTGTAGTTGTTTTGTTAACATGTCAGCTAGAAAAGTGCCTGTAGAGAGGAAAACTGCGAATGAGCAGTTGCTTTTGCTTGCACAAATGGCTTGAAAAAATGTTTGTATAACTTGCCACGTCAGCTTCTTCTCAAAGATATTTTCCAGTGCATTATTAACAACCACCAAGTTGCGATCACGGTTAAACTGTGAAGTGTACTGTGCTCAGTGCTTCGGAATATAAACTAAAATTGGACGTTGGTGTGCAGTACAGGTGCACATTTTTTATTCTGTTGAGAATTTAACACATCTGGTGCAAAGGTGTTAAACATAGTTGCATGCGTCCGGTAGTTACCCGATGCCATAAAATTAACTTTAAAAGTGCTTCTTTCGCGAGAAAGCTTCATACCCGTAGGGACAAAACACGACTAGACAGCACTGAAGCTTAGAAGTTGAACGTGCGGTGTTGATTTTGGCACGTCGGCAAAGGGAGTCATTTCGGCAACAGTTGCTTAATCGGATTAATGGCACCACAGGTTTTCACACCATCTGAGCAGTGCGCTTTACACTCCTTCAAAGTTAACTATGTGATTAAGCGATTTAATTTAGGTTTACAAATGAAAGGAACATTTCAATTCTAATGACCGTTATGCGATTAACCGTACTATTTTCTTTTATTTGCAGTTTCAATTTGGGATTCTGGAATCCTACGCAATAAAGCAGTTTATGTGTTTAATTGGTATGAAATTAGACAAAGTCGTTTGTAGTTGTCTTAGGACACTAGCCAAGTTTGATTGGGTCTAAAGACATCTATAGCCTAAAAAAATGAGTTTTGTTGTAAAAAGTATTGTCAAAATCTGGCCTTTCTAGGCACAACCACTTTCGCCTGGCAAAAATGCACCGCTGCATGATAATTAACAAACTTGTTGTTCAATGTTGGGAAAATATTGTTTGTGTGATAAAATGATAAATTGTTGATTTCCAGTGCCAAATTAAGAACAGTGCGCTGTGTGGGCCTTCATGGTTTTTGAGTGAATGGTGTTTTTTCGCAATTCTCAGGTGCAATGCATTGCAGGGAAAAACCAGAATAGGATTCGGTGTTCTGGATTCAGTTTAGCTATTCCAGAATATTTCTGGAATAGCAAACAATTCTAAAATGGCCATCCCTATGTAGGAACCAATATAGAGGTTTGGGGTAGCCAGCATAGAGGTTGCTTGTGAGGAAGATTGCTGCTGCATGCAGAACTGCTGGCTTCCCCAAACACTATGAACAATGGTCATTGCATGAATACTGTTATGACTCCAAACTAAACTGCCTTACATTTTATGTTGTCAATCTGAAGCAAGGCGTTCGCTCTCACCCATATTAAAGTTCGGTTTCACAGATTTCCTGATGCACAAATCCTCATTTACAAGAGGCTTCTGATTAGCAGCAGCAGAAAATACTTTGACAATGGCAAGGCAGCAGAACAACAAAAATGTGGACCGCACACTAGGTAGAAGCGAAGCTAAAAATATGGTCTCCATGCTATAGCATGAAACTTTGGCTGATGAAATGAGGTCAGAGCACTTGATTTGTGCACAAGAACACATGTGACAATGACAGGTTGAAACAAGCCAGACCATACGTACAGAAAGCAATAATGAGTTATGAAATATACCACTTTGTAATGCAAATGGTTACAATAGCTGAAGGAATACAAATAAAAAATATAATAAATGAGAATGTATAATCAATTTTTAAAATTTAATCAATTCTTATTTATATTCCTGTTGATGGCATATGACTAAGCTGAAACATTGCATAAAACAATATATTTGATATTTGTGGCTATATTGTTCGCAATAGGAACACTCCTTTACATAACACAGATGATCGTAGAGAAGCATGTGTGAAGAGTTGTGAAATATGCAGATGATTAAGTCAGTGAGTCATGCACATTGGCAAGATAAGCGACAATGGAGGTTATGAAACAAAAGCCATGCAGCAACCATGACATTACGGAAAAGAGGAGCATAGAAGAGGTATAAAGCAATTTTATCAACACAGACCACAAAGAAGCAATACAGATACTCATGCACCATGATGAAGTGCCACAGTTGCGTATGTCCCACAGGGCATATAAATAGTATTGAACTAGGTTGAAAAAATGAGGGTGAAAACCATATGTTTTCATGAACTGTTTGAGACTACAGTGCACACTAGTAGTATATTGGCAATAAGGGGGGTTATATATTTACATTTCCATAATATGGTCACCAAAAAAAACAGAAAGGTTGAAATCAGGTGTCCCTAGAAAATCTAACAATAAGACACATTTCAGTTAATGAAAAGGTCGTGTGAAAAAGAGTGATTTGCAGGATGATCCACTCAGCCGCAAAAGGAGTGCTGGGTCACAAACAGTTTCACTTGTTAGGGTGTACCAGTTCTTGAAAGAACTGAACCGGACGTAGAAAGCATAGCTTTGTTAAATCAGCTGAATGAGAATTCAGCTATCTTTTATAATATTATTGTTGGTCAGCCTCAGGTTCTGTGTGATTGCTTGATACACTGTTGATGAAAATTATCAAGCCTAGTGTGGATTCATTCTTTAGTCTACCTCACGTTTTGTTGACTGAAGTTTAAATTTTTATTTTGTGGACATGCTGCGCTATGTAACAGAAGTTAAGAATAAAAATACAAAAGCACAGAAATGTTGAGTTGAAGCACATCACCTGAAAGGTTATAGTTGATGAGCAATGAGGACCAAATATTCAAGAAAAGACATGAACTACTGCATATCATCATACATACAATAAGCCAGGGGTCTGAAAAATGTGGCCCACAAGCAAGGTTGACTGTAGTAATTTTATGGGCTACCTCGTGGTATTGCATTTTATGAATCTGCCCATGTTGCAACTTCTAGTATAGCATTATTATGCGGAACTACTTATGAGAAACCACGATGTGCTTTTAAAGTGCTGTATGTCGTATTTTGGGTTTTCGTTATGAACTGTGAAAATCAGGAGTTAAATCTGACAACATCCAAAAATTCCCAAAGTTTATCAACATCAGAAACAGCAAATATAACGAAATTGTTGGTGGAAAATTAGCACGACCTGCCATACCTTGCGGAATTTATGTTTGGCCTGCCACTAGGACCTGATTTATGTTATAAAGTTTATTCACTGGTGTTTAAAAGTGCTTGGCTAGCAAGTGAACATGTTCTTTTCAAACGAATGTAGAGACTGTTAGAATGTTGTAAACTCAAGATGTCTTCTGTAAGAAATAAGATGTAAAAGCTGTTTCCAATAAGGTTAAGGTAGGCCTACTGAGTTATTGGGTCAGCGTTATAATGCAGCCGTCGGGTAGACATTATGTGGTCCTCAGGTTACTTCTCATTTGGCCCTCAGGGTAATTTGAGTTTGATACCCCTGTGAAAAGCACTACTTTAGGCTACACAGTAAGAAAGAAGTATTGGCTAAAAGCATGGGTCAAAACCAGTATTCATAAATGTTTACTTTTCCTTAATTATTTAATACTCTTGTATGACAGTGACCAACAGATTAAGATTAGTTGTTGATACGTTGTACCAGTTTATTCATCTCATCAGTATTGTTTTTACGTAACAATGAAAACCTTCCATGTGCTTTGTGGTGCCCTAGGATTTTCTTTATTTTCTTGTTCCAAAATACAGTAAGCGTGTGCAAACAAAATAAGAAGTAAAACATGTAACTAGTAAAACATTAACCACCAAATCTTGTTTTAAGATTCAGGAAAATTGATTGGCTGTTGATCTCATAAATGTGCTACAAAGCATTTCAGACCTTTATCAAAACAGTTTGCATGCCTCTATGCACCGATGTTCACCCCTATTTGATTTATCTTTTACGTTTTTTCTCTGAATGTTATCTGTTTGCCTCAAAGTTTCAATGATGTCAAAATGCCCTCATTTTTCTTTCACTACCGCATCCCTGTATTATGATGGGTGAATGACATTACAGGTGGGGTGCTGTTAAAAAGTTTTGCTCCTACCCTAGTGTTGGTCATGTGCAAACACCCATTCTGTAATGCGCTATGGTTAATCATTTTTGTGCTCTTATGTTGTTTTGATTGTGCCTGTGATATGTTTGGACTCAGGGACAGATCCAGAGAGGGGAAATCACCCCGCTAAAACCTACAAAAGCAACTTTATTCATCATGATTTTGCACAAAAATTTGGAAATCAGTATTCATGATTGTAAGACCATGATTTTGCCAGCCATTTTTGGGTCACAGAAGTGTTGTTAAGTATACTTCATCTCTTTTACAGTAGCGAACACTTAATGAGACTTGACTACCAAATATTACTAAAATTATCGCACTAACTTTATATTGGCCAGATCCGCCCAGGTGCCCTGTAAAAGACGGATATCCATCAGTAGCGGATCTTGGTTGCAGATATAAAATGACGTAACTGGAGTCGCCAAAACCGATATATTGCGGTAACTACTGACACCACAACATTAGTACAAATAATATTTGTTGCTGGCCCACGCTTACTTTCAGCTGCAATTGAACCATCCCTCTCATACCAAGATTATTTCATTCTTAACAACAAGCTCCAGTGGGACCGAAATTTTGGTTTTAACAGTTGTGAAAATGTAAAAAATTAAAACATCTTAACTTTTTAGCATTACATGTTCATGTTCACGGGAAAATTGTATTGCAATGATGAACATTTTTTCCATTGTACTTTTACCTGAATTCATTGTGTAAAGAAGTATTTTTCCACGCTGTTTACATCATGACACATCCGTTAACGATATCCGCGCTGACGAACATCCGTTCTTAACATTGTACTGTTACGATCGGAAAGCCCGAGCGGCAAGTGCTCATAGCTTCACACTGTGGGCGGCAGCAAGCAACAATAGCCCACCATGATCATTTTTCGTGTACACTAGTCGCTACATTCAATCGTTTACATGCTAGTATCATCAGAGATTACACGCCGTGATCACTCTATTAATATTATTGCTTGTTCACGCCACATATATATGGGTGTTTTTCTTCGCGCACATCCCATTCGTGGTGAATCACACATTAACGCAACGCCAGCAGAGAGGTTACAATAACATTGCCTCCTTTTTACAAGGAAATGCACAGTTCACACGCTATTTTTGTGAAGTCTGCGCCTGGCACGACCTTTACATCCTGGTCACAGCACCAATTTGTTGCGATCAGAAATCCCAAACAACATGTGTGCAAAGCTTCACACTCTGTGGCAACAAGCAACAATATAGATCACCTGACGAGATCACTCTATTGCTGCTTGTTCGCGCCACATGGGTGTTATTCTTCGTGCACATCCCATTCGTGGTGAATCGCACATTTTTTATTTAATGCAACGCCAACCGAGAGGTTGCAACAGTACCATCCACCCCTTGTTGGATCACAAGTCTGCATTAATTTATAATTAAATCAATGAATTATTATACAAAGAAACTAAATAAAGAACAGCATTCGTTTGACAATAACATACCTCATTCTAGCCTACTCCTGCCAGAAGTAGACAGATTCACCATTTGGGACTCTGACGCAACTCCTGCATTGAAAACGCTACAAGTGTTGTTATTCCTTGTGAGGTTCCACGATAAACTGCGATGTTATGGACTACTAGTACTAGCCTACCTCGCATTCCACTAAAGTACCACTACCAGTACCATCACAACGGTTTGGGAAGTACCTCAAAGTGAACTTTTCACGGGAATCACCTAAAATGTTCCGTTTTCATGAAAGGAATGAAGCATACAGTAGAATCAGAAGGATGACCAGCAATGTAAGTGACGAAATTGGCACGAGTTATAAAAATGTAAGTCGATTTCACCCGTTAGATCATAAATTTTACATTTTCTTCACAGACACAATCTGATAAAAATGTTTCCCTAACATATCAGCAGACTCCGAATTGCGATAACTCTCCCTGCGTACCAGAGATGAACATTGGACTGGACTTGGATTGGCCTAGACCCGGACTATGACGAATTTTGTTAATTTTGGATTGGATCCAGACTGTAAAATGCTTCATAAATTTAGGATCCGGGACGGATTTGGACTGAGTTAATTGAAAAGAATTTACGTAATTTTGTAAATAATAAGCTTTATTTTGTTATTTTTTTGGACTTTACTTGGACTTGGATTTTAAATTTCTTAAACTTTTTGGTTTAAGTTTGGACTTGGACTGAGCTTTAAAAATACAGGACTGGAACAGAACCGCAAAATATGACAGTCCGCTCATCTCTGCTGCGTACGTAGCCTAGTCAGTAGTCACTGGAGAAGCAGTTTTTCTCCAGTGATAGCGTGACTCGAGTCACGATTTTGGTGACTCGGACTCGACTCGAGTAACGTTTTTCACAGAATTACTCGACTCCACTCAGAATCAATGACTCGAGTCAGAGACATTTTTACAAACACTCTGAGCCTCGGATGGACAAACCCAGTTGGTTTGCACACAAAGAAAAGAGCATTTATTGCTTAAGTGATGATCAAGATTGGCGCAAATTTTTTGTTTTGACTGTCTAATCATGCTATGCTACATTTTAAGGATCGAATGTTCCCAACTTGCACAGAAGTAGACCTGAGATTTTTCTTTCACTGAGTGGTCGCCTGAGCAATTTGAGTGCCTCTGTCACGGGAGTTTCGGTAACGTCAGCATGTTCACTCAACTGTGGTACGTCCGTTGCAAAATAGGGAATAAATAGTATATACTTTGAGACGACGGCCCAAATGCGCCCTCATGGTGTAGTACTTGAAGTTAACTCTTCACATATTTAACGCTTTCCATCATACCATCGGATCCACTGATGAGCCTTGCAATTGTTGCAACCTCTCCGGTGGTGTTGCGTTGATTGTGTGATTCACCACGAACGGGATGTGGGTGAAGAACAGCACCATACATATGTGTGGCGCGAACAAGCAATAATAGAGTGATCATGGTATGTGAACTCCATTGTTGCTTGCTGCCACAGTGCGAAGCTTTGCGCATATGCCACTCGGGATTTCCGATCGCAACACAATGATCTGTTTTCGATTCTATGCTCAAGAATAGGTGAAGCAATATGTAGACCCAGGAAACATTTACTACCTGACAAGCATGAATCTAGCATCTGCAGGCTATTTGTTCCAAATCACTGCAGAGAGTGTTGTCAACCATCTAGTGCAAGGATGGCCAACCTATGGCGCATGCGCCACTTGTGGAGTATGGGATGCTTCAAAGTGGCGCATTGCATCCTTTTGATGACAAAAAAGTAGGCCACTCCTACTCATTAATTTCAGTGATTGTATTTTTCTTGCACGTCCTTTCTAGCAATGCTATGTTTCTTTTAGATGAATCTGGCTTTACAGTAGTTAAAAGATATAAGTGTGGTTTTCCTCGCTGTGGGAATAGAATGTTTTTAGCACATCAACGTTGTCAGAGAGGAATTTTGCGCTAGTCTCAATTTTACATCACCATCAGGTGGGATACAGCAAACTGGTGCGTCAGAAAAACTTGCGAGTGTTACTCCTTGTTTTGCTGTCGGTTAGTGATTGCAAGCGCTTGGATACATGTTTTTATTTCATTATCACCAACTTCCACAGGGAGCTTGAACCTCAGGTAAAGGTCAGCCGTGATATGAGTTCTCCAGCATTTACCCAGTACACGTTTGATTGATCATGGGCAATTGGTAAACCACATTGCTTTGATCAGGTTCAACTAAAAACTGAAGTAGGATAGGTTCTTTAAGTAGTTGCGTAGATTTGCACTGAAGTGTTTCTCTGGCTTACACATTGAAAGCTTTTATAACCTGACAATTTTTGGTGCAACTTTAAGAATGTGGGGGAGGAAAATGCCCCTATACCCCTCCTGGTTGCGTGTCGGCTTGTGAAGTGAAGGAAGTGTTGAAGGGATTTGATGATGTGAGTAATGACAGACGAGCCGCTGCAATATTTTTTTAGTTGTCCTCCCTTTTTCCATTTAATTATATTTGTTTATTTTACATGGCGTACGGTCAGTATTATTTAGTGTGTTGTGTTTGTGAAGTAAATTGCTTCGTGTTGTTGCCCACTTGTGCGTGGCGTTAACCTGCGGCGCTGATGGCATTCGTGCTTTTTGTTGGTTCATTAAAGTTTCCCAGTTTGGGTATGCGTCTGGGGGCGAATGAAGCACCAGGTGATGCTGTCCGTCTGAGGCGGTCATCTTGTAGTAACAAAGGGAGAGGACCCTTAAGATAAGGCTACGGATGAACATACTCGTGCAAATGTGCTCCATGTTGCTTCTAATTGCTTGTTGTGGCCGCATCATATCCTTGTAATGAGTCGGTCGCTTTGTGTGCTTCGTATCGATCGTGTTTTGTACTTCTTTTGCCAGTGCGTTTAACCTCCGGTTAGATTTAATTTTAGTTGGGGGAGGATGAAGTGAATTGGTGTGTGTTGTTGCACGCTAGCGAGCGGTGTTAACCTGCGGTGCTGCGCGCAGCCGTGTTTTAATTTACAAATTTCACTGCAGTTTTCTGCAGCTGTGGATCATACCGATGGTCCGCATTCTCGATTGGATCACTGTATGCATTGTAGACGCATGCATAAATTATAAGACTGTTTCAACTTTTTAATAAAGCCGTTAAACAAGTAGGTGATAGGTCATATATTTTCCCTTTTTTCAAATCTAGAATCGCCTCTGTACCTATGTTTGTGTAAAAATGATGATATTGGATAGAAATCATAAGCAGTAGTCATTCTGCAAGCAGCCAGTTGAGTGGTGAATTCATGCTACTGCATTCAATTCATATACTCGCAAATTTGGTTTTGAAAGAGACAGTGCCTTCCCAGCCACGAAGCGCACTGCATGTCACAGTAACATGCAAATAGAACTTACAGAACTAAAAGCAAATTCAGTACTGAAAATGAAATCTGATGAACTTTCCTCATTCCCAAGTGTGTCGGAATAGATGGTTTTTTGGCGATCATTACCGTGTGAATATTTCACAGAAATGAGAAAATTTGCCCAGAGTTATGGCTGTCTCTTCGGAACTATGTGCAGATGCCAGCAGTCATTTCTTCCATGAAGAACTTGGTAGTAATGTAATTAATTAGCTACCGTGAAAGTCCTATCTACCTTATGTACAAGAGAAAAACGACATATTGAAGTAAAAGGGTAGTGGAATGAATGACGTCTTCAAGCTACGAGGGGGCGCTAATAATGGATCTCGCCTAGAGCGCTGGAATGGCATCCGCCGGCCGCGTACATGCGGTTGGAAAGATTTGTGACAGTTAACAGTGAAGATTAATTGGGCTAAACTTAATCACAACTCCTAATCGCAGGGAAAGTCGATGTGATGATCATGGGCGTCCGCAGGCGGGAGGAGAGGGGCAAAACGGACATTCCCCTCCCCGGAAATTGGGACTAAGAACAAAAAATTTCTAGAAATCATGAAGGCAGTATCTAAAATCCGATTAACTGATGTAATTCTTGCAGTGATAGTTTATTTGCCGTTATTAAACTCACACTGCACAAAAAACAAGTTCATGTTTCTGGTGTCATGCCGCGTAGTGATCTTAAAATTCACTCGTGTGTGCTGCTTTGCGTGGCCCGGCCGAACTTGGGACCGAATTCTTCTGCTGTTCGTCTCTACTGCGTAACAATATCATGGCAGCAAATCTTTGAAGATTCCCTTCAAGTGACAATAACAAGCATTTTGTTGCATGCTGGTATTGAACGCAGATATCTTGGCAGGTAATGCATCGACGCAGTGACTGCTGGCAACGGTAAGCCACGTAATTTTATGCTGTGTGAAAAGAAGCCCGATTGAATCTGCAGCAATGCTTCCGCAAGTTTGAAATATCCATTGCTAGCAGTATGAAACTGAGTGTGACCAATGCATAGTTGTAAAAAATGGGCCTCATTTTAAAGCACAGACCCAACCCAAACCCGAAATCACAAGACCGAAGCCGACATTATTTTTTGAAGCCAGATTTAGACCCGAAGCCCTGAGAGTCAAATTTACCGAGTGAATCAAGGTATGTACAACTGCGTGGTATTGCTGTTTGGCTTTTCTTATTCTTACTGAAGATTTAATCAGCACGATTGCTTCAACAGCAACTGGCGCCAAAAGTGTCCGTTGTTGTAAAAAATTTGTATGCAGGGCCATAATCGACCCGAAATATTTTGACAAACTTAATCCGAAACCCAGCCCGCTGAATGTAAAATATGGGCCCCCACTTAGCTTATATTTCGGTATTTAGCGTTGGTCTTCAATAGGTTGTCGTTTTTTTTAGTTTTTCGTAGTGTTTTCTGGTGATTACGATTGTAGTATAGACGTCCACATGTGGATTCACTATCATTTCTCAACTGTTTTTTTGAGTGTTGGCTAGTGGGTGTATGCAGTTGACTGCATCGCCTTGAACTACTGGGGCAAGCACAAGAGAAACATGGCAATTCGGGGCATTAATTAACAAGAAAGCAACCAGCAGCAATAGAGCTCCCTCACTGAGTTCACTCCACTACTACTAGGCTGCACTATCATTATATAGGGATAAGAGAATTACAATAATTCGCTTGTGGTGACTATCACAGTGACTTGTTACTCATGGGCACCAT
>JGI24022J15233_10001503_pt1 | contig 19670 bp, 8 predicted proteins | sample Ectturendosymbi2_FD_15233 | JGI IMG/M metagenome (IMG submission 15233) | reverse complement strand
AGAATCAGTTTAACTTCTGAAACAGGTGTGATTTTGTTGGTTACATTATTTCATTGTACGAGGCCTAATAGCAATACATGCCATAGCAGAACAAACAACTTCCTCTTGTCTGTCCACCTGGTTTGTATGTCAGCTTTGAATTTGCTCAAAGCTAGGAAAGTTTTGAATAAAAATGTGGTGAAAAAGAGTATCGCTTGTTGACATTTTTTATTGGTATAAGCTTATTTACATCTATCAATTGTTGGTTATTGTGATGTCTTTGTTTTCATTATTCAACAGCTCTTCTTAACACCTTGGTGTCTTGGGTGGTTTTGGCAATTTTTGCAAAAAAACAGCAGTTTTCGGTTGCCTTACCAATGCCCTAGCTCCTCCGCCGATTGCGCTAGAGAGCTGTTCAATGGCTCAAACGGATCGGCCAGTCTAGTAGATTGCACTCAAAAAATTTTTTTGGCTGGGGTGTGCGGTTTTTTTGTGACTGACGTCATAAGTGAAGTAGTTTTAGGGTCATTTTGGGTCATGTTACCTGGCCTAGGGCCAACCGCTAGGCCAAAGTGTTTCGCTGAAGTTTTCATTGGAAACTAGGCTCCAGTCTGAGTCTTTTGAGTCTTTTATTGACTTTCTAGCATTTCTGGTTCAAAAGTTATGATCTAAAATAAACAAATTAATTAATTATCTAACTAGCTAATTAGTCAAATATTTGTACTAACTTACATCACCACTTTTGAACCACCACTAGTTTCCAGTAAAAACTTCAGCGAAATACTACCACCTAACGGTTGGCGCCCAGGGTCAGGCGAAGTGGGCCAAGGTGGCCTAAAAGTCCTCCACTTCTGACGTCACTCAAAAAAAACCACACCCCCCAAGCAAAAAAATTTTTTCGCGTGCAGACCAGAAGACTTGCCGCATCTTTTCAGACTTTTACCGGGTGTGTAGAGCATACCAGACCAGAGAAATTCCCGCGCAAAGCCACATGGGTTTAGGCGTTTTTTTTCCTCGAAAATCCCCGAATCCTAGCAGACGCCAAAGTGTTGAGTGGGAATGAGGCTAATCTCCAGCAACAAAAATGCTTTCATCCACTGTAGGCAAGTTAAGTTTGTCTTAAGACAGATGCTGTAACATGTTACCCTCAATGCATTCTGTAGGAAAGTTTATTGTTTCAACTTCCTTTTCTTGCAAACTAATGATTATTAAATTAATGCAGTTAACAGCTGGGCTGTACTTTGCACGTGCTTATCCTTTTCATATATACATCATGTTAGCACAAGTACAGCACATCTATAATTTTTTGAAACAATTACCACAAAGGCTTTGTTGTCAATGCAGGCATGTGATCACGCCACATGTCATCAGGTTTTCAAAATGAAAGTGGGTTCAGAACACTTCTGTCTTTGAAGAAATAGCAGCTTCACTGAAATAGCAGCTTCACTTCTCATTCAATCTATGCATCATACCTTTTAACACTTTGAGAGCCAGAGTGCAATATATTTGTACTTTGAAATCGGCCTAAAATCAGAAGTTGTCAGTTGCCTTACCAACGCCATAGTTTCTCCGCCGATTGTACTAGAGAGCTGTTCAAGGGCTCAAATTTATCGGCCGGTCTTCTAGCGTGCACTCGAAAAAAATTTTTGGTTGGGGGTTGTGGATTTTTTGTGAGTGATGTCATAAGTGAAGTAGTTTTTGGGCCATTTTGGCTCATGTTACCTGGCCTAGGGCCCAACTGCTAGGTCAAAGTATTTCGCTGAAGTTTTGATTGGAAACTAGTCTCAAGTCCCAAGTCTTTTCAGCCTTTGATCGACTTTCTAGCGTTTCTGGTTCAAAAGTTATATAAAATAAACAAATTAATTTATTATCTAATTAGTCAAATATTTTTATTACTTTAGATCATAACTTTTGAACTCGAAACCCCAGCAGGTCATCCAAATATCAAAAGACTCGGATTGTAGCCTAGTTTCCAATAAAAACTTCAGCGAAATACTACCATCTAGCGGTTTGGGCCCAGAGCAAGGCGAAGTTGGTCAATGTGGCTTAAGAGTCCTCCACTCATGACGTCACTCACAAAAAACCGCACCCCCCAACCAAAAATATTTTTTTGAATGCAAACTACAAGACTTGCCGAGTCTTTTGAGCTTCTGACTGGGTTTGTAGCATTTGCTGGACTGGAGAAATTCTCGCGCAAAGCCACATGCGGTTCAGCTGTTTTTTGCGAACCGCTTGAATTAAGCGGTGCGTAAGTGTTAAGGAAAACCTTGTAGTTGATAGTTGCAAATCATTTAAACTCTGTTCAATTAACCGTTATGTGATTAGCTAGAGTATTTTCTTAACAAATGGCAGGCTATGGTTTGAGGTTTACCAACCTTATATGCAGGGCTAGTTCTAGGTGATTTGGGGCCTCGAATAAACAATATATTGTATTTAGCACACAATATTTATGTAAACAGAAATGTCAATTTATTTTAACACCTTGCTGCCGGTATACAGTACAAATATATCATACCTAGAAATCCCGCATGAGCTGTTATTTTTGCACTGCTTTGCAACTTCACAGCTTGCCAGTCAATTGTGCTAGAGAGCTGTTGAAACCCTCAAAAGACTCGGCAAGTCTTTGAGTTTGCACTGAAAAAAAATTCTAATTTTAGGTTTTGTATTTTGTGAATGACATCATAAGTGGAGTAGGTTTAGGCCACTTTGGCCCACTTCATCGACCCTGGGCCCAAACTGCTAGTTGGAAGTGTTTTGCTCAATGTTTTTAGTGGAAACTAGGTTGAAATCTTAGTCTTCAAAAGTTGTTCCCAAAAACCCAGAAATTTGGCAAAAAATGTATTTAGTTTTTTATGAAATTTATGTTTTTTTGGTCATAATTTTTTAACCCAAGACCTTAGAAAGTCAATCAAGGGCTCAAAAGACTCAGATTTTAGCCTAGTTTCCACTGAAAACATAGCAAAATAATTCCATCTAGTAGTTTGGACCCAGATCCCAATGACCTCAGCCAAAAAGGCCTAACCCTACTACACTTACAACATCACCCACAAAAAAGCCAAAACCCAAAACCAATAGTTTTTGTTTCGGTGCAGACTTGAAGACTTGCCAAGTCTTGAGGGTTTGAACTGCTCTCTAGCACAATTGGCTGGCTAGTTATGGATTTACTAAGAGACACTAGAAACCTGGATGTCACCGAAAACTACCAGCAGTGAAGGTGTTAACAAACGTTTATAATAACCTGTGCTCATCAGCTGAAATAACTGCACTATCATGAAAGATACAGTGCTGGTGGTTACATAGCTGGATTGCTTATTGGTGTAAAGTGTTGCATTGTCATTGGACAATATTGATGCAAGATGCACAAGATATTACAGGTGCAGGCTACGAATGCCATTGTAACTGACTGTATACCTTGGAAACTGGCTAATGTATTCTTGTACATTGCAAGGTACTGCATAGGTCTACAACACAATTTTCCTGAATAATTTCGTACTAAACTATACTAAAAATGCCTATCAATGTGGATTCAGCAGCGTTACCTGCACAACATTCAGCTTGCCAAGCTTCGCTAACAATGAAGCTCCTTCGAGCAATGATTGGTTAACTATTGATAACAGCAAGCTAGCTATGGATCATGAGAAGATAAAATTCTTTGTGCAATTGGATAAATATGACTGTTGAAAGAGGAAATGTGTGAAATCAGTTCTGGTGTGTATACCAGTATATGCCCTAACAAAGGTCCTCAGTCAAGTTTATGGGCCCCTTTTAACCAGGGACCCATGTCAGGGATACATGGGGCCCTTCTTCCAGCTGTGTACATATTATACAGTATGCAATTAACCAGATTTATCTGTGCACTGCTTTCTATGAACTGTGGTTACCAAGTTTCTTCTATTTTTAACATCAAAGAGTCCGGATGTGTCATCGTTAGCTGAAGCATAGAAATAGTGATATTAATGGTGCAAGTGTAAAAAACAAGGATTTCTGAAAAGGTCACATATTTGAAGCAAGCAGAGGAAGATGTTGGATGAAGACACATACTGGTGAAGAATTGCATGTAAATTGTTCCGAACCAAAGGATCAACTATTTTATCAAAATACTTAGGAATAACTCAGTAAAGTTTCATATTCTGGATAGTTAGTGCTAACATGTTTTCAGTGAGTGTAGGTTGCAGTAGGTTTCTCAGAATGGTTTTGTCTGCTTTTTCTTTTCAAAACTATTATCTTTGTATGGTTCCTAGACAGGTTATTGCCTGAATAACTAATTCACCTGTCAGTCCAATGAAAATGCAGTTCAGGCATGTGCATACTCTGCAGAGTATGTGGCACACCTTTATTGACAGTGTTGCTGACAAAAGTAAAGCTACTGTCAAACTTTTTGTTGTCACAATGAAATGCGAATCTGCTAACATAATCGCAATTGTTACTGGGACGTGGTAATATTTAGAAGCATTTCCGTTATTTATGTTCTTAAAAAGTGCAGAAATGCTTAAATGAGTTGGATGACTTGAGACAAGTGAGAAAATTAAAGGTTAGTAGTTTTACATATATAAAATGTTTTGTGAAAAGAAGCAAATTTTATGCAATACACTATATGAATTGTAAGTGTCCTGCCTGTGCAAAGTCTGCTAGTTGTATGTACAGAGCTCAATTTAATTGCCAACTGTGTAGTGTGTACCCTTGTATGTTTTTACTATTTGGTATGTCTTTATTTATAGGATACCGCATTTTTCAGACCCTAAGGTGCACCGGATTATAAGGCGCAGTATCAAAAATTGAATGCTACCTGTTCTTTTTTCATACACAAGGCGCACCATATTATAAGGCACATTAAATGAAGCAAAAATTATAAGTCAAACTGTATTCAACTATTTCACAACAACTCCCGAGTACTGGAGTCACCATTGGGAGTTTTACTCTGTCATTACATACGAGGGAGTCTGATCTGTCACGCATGCCTAATCTGCTTGACACAAATAGAATAAAACAAAAGTTGTGCGCGTGCTTGATTTGGTGCCCACCAATGCAATCAGGAGCATGGCAAAGTAATGTGATCTGTGCCATGTGCTAGCTACTTTCGAAACCACATACGCTGCTCATTGCAATTGTTGTTGGTTTATTACATAACATAATTGTTTGTTTACTGAAATAATTGCAACTAGCAATTAAATAAATAGCACCATTTACCACATACAATTGGTTCTAGTTTTTAGGTGCACCGTATTATGAGGTGCACTTTTGAAGGATTTTAAGTGCACCTTATGGTCTGAAAAATACACTACTGTTTAATTTTTTTTGCATTGTCTTTGTTGCATTTTACTCCATGTTTTCAAATGATCTCCGAAGATGCACTATAAACCCTTGTAATGAAGGTGAAAAGACTGAAATTTGTGCCTGATACTGGAGAACTTTTGATAAGAAACTTTTAAATCCTACTTTGCCTTTTTTGAAATTAAAAGTTACAGGTAATTATCATATGCTTCGCAAGTCACCAACTTATAGGGAAAGAGCAGGCCTGATAGATCTCTGATCCCCTTTGGACAGAATGGTTTCCTGTCTATTTAAAATTTATGAAGAAAGTACTGAGGACTTCCAGGCATGTAGTTAGTTTCAAAAAGAATTTTGTTAACTCAATTGCTCAATTCTGATTAGAAGTACAACATTGTTGTTGCAAGTTCGTAAACAAGTATGGTTTCAAACGATATTAATCTTTATCAATGAACAATACCAAAGTAATCAATAATTAAATATTGTTCACTACAAGTTATTGGTAGTCATATATTTTGTTGTTGGTTGTTAGTTTTTTCAAAAACCTGCATTGCAAAATACGTTGAAATAAGCATGTCACACTGGTACTGCTAGCAACTTGCAAAAAGTTGTGCATATTAAATTGGAGCAAGATCAATGATAAAAGTTTTGTCCTATGCTGTTGTAGGCAGTATCTTATTAGGATTTCAGTTATTTGTGCTATATTTTCATGTTGTAGTAGATGAAACCATTAGGTGTTCAGAGGGGCAAATCAGCCTATTTCAATGTATAATTTCATATTGGCTATAAACATGGTATGTCACACATATACCCAGGCCATCAATATCTTTGCTAACAGTATACAACTTTAGGCCACTATGTACTTTTTATCCATGGAGCCCTCATTTACATAGTTTTGAAGTTATTATCAGAACCAAGTAAATCCCACAATTTTTTTGAAAAGATATCATAGATTTCTGATTTAACTACTATGATAAAGTTTGTATTCGTAAATGGTTTGAGCTACTTTCTTTTTTGAAATGTGTTTCAAAAGAGAAACGTTTTGTTGTAAAAATCAGCATTATTTTCTGTCACATAGGAAATGTAACAAAATTGAGCTCACTGGTGTTTTGGCTTTGTAAATAATGAATAACTGTAGCTGTATTCATTTTCAGTTTAATCTTGGTGTATATTGTATTCTTTGATTACTCAGAATAGAAAAACTTGCAACATGCATGAAGAATACAGATTTTAAACAAGAAGCTCTACAGTTCTATTTTCCTCTCATTGGCAAAGTCTACACTTTATGATTGGTTATCACATGGTATATGGTAAAGTGGATATAAGAAGTGTAAATTATGTCTTCATCGTTTGACATGAATTTTGGCAATGAATTTGCCATGTACTATGAACTCAATCAAAAAATTAATCATCAGATCTTTCATTACTGCCGCTGCTGCTAGAGGTAGTATCATTATTTTATTTGCCTAAGGAATTTGTAGCTGCAATGTCAGGCATTGATATTTCAAGCAATCCTAATGCTTTTTCTTGTTAACGGGAGTTGTTTTTGAAAATACAGCCCTGAGATCATATAGAGCATATCTTACGTTGGTGTTTTTACATATTAGGTTTGTGTCAGTTTGACTCAGGACCTTCATCATTGTTGTTCAGTACTTTTTTGTGATATATGACATAATCGCCAAGCATGCAACAATGGATATGTTACCTGATGTACCTGTAACTGGCCAACAAATGGTGTGAAAATATTCAGTTATGTAGAATAAGAGGTTAGTGTTGGCGTACACTGCATAGTTGAAGGCTTCAGCAACAATTTGCACCACAGGCTAGGAAATCAATATCTCTATATTTGTATGCAGTTGCAGTAGTGTTCAAGGTAATCAGCGTTGTTGTAGATAGCTAGCAAGTGTAATGGCCAGCAAGATAGTTTTAGTTATTGCCGTATGAATCTTTTAAGTTCAGATTTCAAGTTTTCAAGATGGGGTTATATCCTACAACATTAGAACTGTTGTGCAGTGACCAAAGAGCGAATTGTGTTATACATTAGCAGTGGCAATGGCACACCTATTTATGTGGCTTATTTTACAAAAGGATTAAATTTAAGCCTTATCATCTGCTGATGATCTCAACAACTAGGAGCGATTTTGAAATATACATATTAATGTTTAACGACAGAGGAAAGAGAGGATTTGCCAAGTTTACATCTAAACATGAGTATGTTTTTGTTTTTCAACTTTATTTCCATGCTAACCTGCACAAGTCTATTGCAGCTTACAAAGAAAAATTATTTAAATAACTGAAGATCAGTCTGCTATCTCATGTTGCAAATTCTTTTCAGTTACAAACTAGCAAAACTAGTGTAATGACAAAAACAAAAGCAAGTTTGCTGTATTGTGATGCAGATGTATTTTGGTTTGGCATGGCACTATGCTTGCAACCACTGCTGACTGGGTGTTTATGGAAGAGTTACTGTTTAAAATTTAAAAAAAGTTAGAATTCGTTTGGAAATTGTCCAGAAAAAGTAGTCTGCATGTATGCTTTTGTAGCTTAGTAGTAAATGTCAGTAAAAGTTCTAATAAAGGCTATCTGTCCAACGATAAATCATGTGAGATCAAGCTCACACTAAGCAGTGTTGCAAAGAACAGTTATTAAAAGCAGATAAGTTTTGAAGTTTTGAGAATTGAGTTTGTTGAAGGAACAGTAGGTGTGCCTCTGAAAATCTACATCAGAAACGAGCACAGATCCGTATTTGCTAAACGAAATGTGTATCTTCTTTATTTGCAAGAAGTACTTGAATTTTTTAATCACACAGGGGAGACGTGAAGCTGAACTGACAGCTAACGTTGTGACGAAAGAAGTTAAAGCAGCTGTATTAACAGTGCGATTTTCGCGTTCTGTACATAACCAGTAGAGAAATGGTTTTGGTCGAGGTGTTTTTGGTGAAAGCATGATTATTCCTAAAAACAACCAGAAAGTCATTGTGTCGCGCGCTCTTGCATAGGCACACGTTAATATGGTAGAAAGACTTAATTCAACGTGCGTTTTACACATGAATAGAATCACAACAGCGTATGCTCGCTGTGCTTAGCCACAAAATGACAGATTGTTGAACGTAACGTTAGTTGCTCACAGTCTAGGCATTTTCTGCACATTGTTCTTGCCAGGGAACCTTGAATACAATGTGCATTGTGATTATTTTAGGATTAGGAATAATCCACTACGGCTCCTTCAGATGTTTAGCCGCTTTGATTAGATCGGTTCCGCAAAAGAAAAACATGTGGTATGAAAAAACTCCACTGCTATTTCACTCCGAAATATTTGTGCGACTGACATTTGCACTGTTGCTGGAGTGCACAGAGCCCCAGATGGCCGACCATCGCGATGAAGGCCAAGGTCATTCAAGTGTTGCAGCAAAGAAGTTTGCGTAAGGAAAACTCCATACAGATTTTTCCCGGTACATGAGCCAATCTGCGAAAATGTGCAGAGTTCCAGTGCCACAGTACTTTCGAAATTGTATCTTTAAGCACCGGTATATGGCAATTGAATAGCGAACACACATTTGCTTGTAATATAGCGGTATTGGCAAAGAAAACACGTCGATTGTCTGATTTCATGTTTTACTACAGTTCACATTTTATTGCATTTCTAGCTGTTATAAGCGATGTACTTGCTACAGGAAACGATTGTCGTTCGTCGTTACCACCACACTTTGTGTGACATCAAAAAGCTACTGGGATCTTGTCTCTGCCTTTCGGAGTCGTCACAAAAATTCTTCGGTTTGGCATTGAACGATTGTCCACCACATGAATGCAAATGCAAAGGTAGGAGCGTTTGTCTTAGCTGACCGAAGCTTCGCATTTCAGAGTCGGATGTCCTGTATGCATTATGCGTCACTATCCCCACTTACCGTAATTATTTTTTCTCGGTTATAAAAGGTCTCTGCAGCGTTGACTTGTTATAAACATTTCCACACATAGACACATACAGTGCTGTATTTGGAAACAGCGGTTGGAAACAGTCGTGGCCAATGGCTCTTTGGTTCAGTATCTTTATCACAGACACATCAGAGTTACGACTATTACATCGCATATCCCTGTTTCGTTAGTTAATGAAGTTATATTTGTGGAGTCATTTATCCAAGCTGAAATTTCGCTTCAAGCACGAGATTGCGTGAAAAATTGAATTTTTTCAAAGCATTTTCTTAACTACAGTACCGCATGGTCTTGAAAGTGACTGTTTCAATAGCACATGTTCAACGATAATATCCCACAAGTCGGTTATACCAGTACGAATAGCTACAAAATGGAAATGACGGTGTTTATTTTAATTCCTTTAACAGATATTTACGTATCAGTGTGGTAAGATGTCTCGAATTCGATCTTGTATTTAAAAGTTTGATGACGAAAAGGTTTTACTATGTTGAGTTGTTTGTTTTCCAATTTTTCTGTGCATGAAATTTGCGTTTGAGGACTGTTCCCTCCGCTGAAGAGCTTTTGATATGTTTCTGATTTTTTGCTGTCAAATTTAATTGTATGACAGAAGCACTTTTCCTTAAACTCGATGAAGATGGTTACTTAAGATTTGATTGATAAACAATTAGGTTTGCAAAGTTGGTGCTTAATTCTCTTTAAACAATTGTTGCGATCGGAGGGCCCGAGCGGTATGCGCTCAAAGTTTCACACTGTGGCAACAAGAAGCAATAGATATCACATACCGTGCTCACTCTGCCACTGGTTGTTCGCGCCACTTACCTGTAGGTGCTATTCTTAATGCACATCCCATTCGTGGTGCATCGCGCATGCGACGCTATCGCGAATGCGACATCGTGCTGACCGAGCGACCTCTGCACAATAGGAATTTTAAAAAGTTTTAGGCTTCCGCAAACGTTTGCGGAACTTTGAGAAAGTTTTATAAAGTTAACATTTGTAGAAAGTTCGCATTAGCTATGAAAAACAGTTATCAAAACTGCTGTCAGCAGTTTGCTGTTTAAATAATTACTTTTATGATGTTATTACTGTAACTGTTTTAATGAACTTGATTATCGCTCAGAGAAAATTGCCCATCCATGGCTTGGGAAACTTTCTAGAGAGGAGTAAGAGGTTTTTGTTGCAATCCTTGTTTCATTACGCCTTGCTTTCGCCGCACACTCTTACGTGATTTGACCACAATCAAACATCTTCAATTGCTTATTTGTATGCACTGGTTTTATTTAGGTGGGTCTCATCACCGCGAGTCGCCCGACGGCAGCAATGCTGATGCTTTGTTTACTGCTTTATATCCTTGTCCGAAGGCTTTCGAAAGTCAGACTTTTAACGAATGGAAACGTCAAGCCACGCTCAATGCCATAAACAGGTGAAAGCCTTGTTCAAGTTTTAGAATAACATGATCTTACTAACTGTCAACTTGTTTATGCTTATGTAAGAAAAGCTGTGTAGTTCCAAAAAAAGACATCTCACGAAGTATTCTTGAAGTGGATTAATTTTGCCGCATCAATCACTGGTTGCTACGATTGAAGACTCATAAACGTTAAAAGGGTCTAGTCCAGAGAATCTGTTGTAGGATGATGCAGTCTCACAAGTAACAATTATGCGCTTTTGATTAAATGTGTTTCTGTACATTTTTGTGGATGTTTGTTTACTGAGGTGAGAAACTATGGGGCGCCGGTTGTAAAAAATGAAATACATGTTATATCGGACACGTTAAACACATCAAGTGCTAAATCGGATAGATATATCACATAATCCAACAAGTGCTATTTCGGATAGATATAACACATAAAGTTTTCGTTTTTAGCAGTCATGCGTAAACAGTGCCAAACCGTGAAAGCTCAGGTGACGTTGATTGATTGATTGGGAAACTCATTCATTCAGCTGGTCACGCGTGAGTGCTATATCTACTTAACTGTTACATCAACAGTTGTTGAGTTATATTTGTACGATTTAGCACTTGATGTGTTGTATCTGTCCAATTTAGCACTTTCTTGGTTATATCTGCCCAATGTCAACGCTTGACACTTCATAAGTGGTTTCTGTCTGATTTAGTTGTTGATGTGCTGTACCTGTATCTGCCCGATATAACACAAAATTTTTTTCTTGAAAACGGCGTTCCATGAGAAACAGCTCATGCAGTTTGTGTCCAACAAAACGTATGCAGTCCAGCCGCCTTTCGCTGCGATCACAAGTAGTTCGTGGCAACCGCCGCTAAATAAAGACATGAAAGAAACACAGACTTCAAGCGTGTCGAATAGGAACATCTCTGTGCCGAATTTTTTTGACAAATGGCTTGAATGCGGATGGAAAGTGGAGAAAACTGAGCTTTCTGCTGTTAGTTGATGCTTGCAAACTTTGTGCAGGTTCGTGATGTTAAAACTCTTATCTAAACTTCCGTTTGTTTAGAAAGATTGCTGGAATGCACTGGCGAACCTCCAAGTTAAAGTTGCAATTTCTTCCAGTTGGACCCTTTCCCCTGTTCGTGCGCGATTACAGAACTTATACTTCACGCAAGTCATTGTGGGACCTGCTAACCGACTTCTTAAGGTGAGATGCCAAGATTTTGCTCGCCTTTTTTGTGATGAGTTTGCTGTAATCGGAATAATGTCACAATTTCATTGTGCGCAATTATGCATGCTGTGGATTGTACACATACTCCGATTGTCATAGAAATTATCCGTTTCACCTGCGTAATTTCGTTTCCGTAATATTGTCTTTGTGCTCAGTCATCACCGCATTCCCCATCTGCTTGTATACTTGCAGAACAAGCATGGTTAGTAGTGGCGCATTCATGTGTGCATTTTGAGGGAAAATGTCCACCAAAATAGTCACTTGCCTCTTATAATAGTGCCCTTTGGCCGCAACTCTTGCGTATCGCCAGGTTTTTGCTAACAGGGGTAATAAAAAACGGGATGGCCGCTATCTGCGAAAGATAAAAATGCTCATCATCCATTCAATTGCGCACGGGGCACGGTGTCAAGCGAAATTTCTGACCTATTATTGTTTGTCAGTTGTTTTGCTTCTCAGAGTAAAGGAAGAAAGCTTGACAATTACTTTGTTGATGTGTGTTGCGTAAATTAAAACTTTTTGGTTAGACGTCAGATATCCACAACAAGCTATAGCACGGGAATAAGTATAAACACTGAAAAATATTGGACATAGTCTTGGACTTCAATTATTTTTCTTTTTCTAACCCTAACCTAAGCCCTAAGCCGACACACTTACGTAAACACTAAATCCTAAGCCCTAATCATCCGTTTTCTCAGCGTATTTGATGTGCAGAACATCACTTTGTGCATGCGCACATGGCGTGAAGTCAGATATTTCGCTTGACACCGGGTTCCACGGGTCCGCACTAGCGGTGGTGCTGCAGCAACTTTGATGCCTCACCCTCTGGCACCCAACTGTTCACGTTAAAAGTCTGTTTCGGAAAAAAGTGTTTCTGAATAGCCTGACGTTACGCATAGTACGCTTCACCTCCATGAAATTAGAACCGGGTAAAACTGTCGGCAGAGCTGTAGTACTCACCGTGTGTGACCAGTTGAGTGCTTTTTACTATTGAACACTCTGAATAAATCAGTTAACAGCTTCTCCGTTACCTATGATTCTAGTGCTAACCAAAATCAGTGATTTAAATCAAGCAATAAAAATCAAAAAAATCATGTTGTTTTAGAGCTTTGTGTCAATTCTATGATACATGTATTTAGCATTCTAATACGTTTTCGCATGGCCTGTACAGTACTAGTGTGGCAGGCAAAGAGTTCTTGTGATGACACAAGTTAAAACCACACAAGTTAATACCAAGTTTTATCAATCAGCAACTGTGAGGTCACAAACTAGATGTCATTAAACTGCAAAAATCACATGTGGACTGAAATCACTAACCCTTGCAGATTCAGAAGTCATAACTGTTAGAATGCCACAAGTTTGAATGTGTGGATGAGCATATAGTGAAAGTTGCATTTAAATTCCATCAAACATAAAGGCTGTTGACTGTAAACGTAGTTATAGAACATATTTTCGGTTCATAAAACAGGTATATTATTATTATAGGTTTTTAACATTTTATGCATGTATGCCATGAGTGTCAATGAAATTATTAAACTGGCAGTTTCAGTATTGGCATTTCAGTAAATGTTTCATTTCGTGCACTGGTACTGGTGTTATAAACTTATTTGCACTAAGGGATATTGCATAAGTGTGAAAAAGTTTGAATGAAAGTTCAGCTATTTCTACTCAGGGTTAATTGATTTAAATCATTTCAATTAAATCAGTGATAAACTAAAAAAAATCAAAAATTGTATGCAGTTTTGAGGCTTTCTGTGATTTGTATGACACATTTAATTGGTATTCTAATCAGTTTCACTTATTATCAGTTTTTTTTAAGGAAAATGTTAGGTGCCCAGTATGGATCTGTAGGGATCCGATTTCTCTGATTCTAGGGACCCGATTTTCTCTGACTGTAGGGACCCGATGATAATTTTCTCTGATTCTAGGGACCCGATTTCAAATTCTAGGGACCCAAATCGGGTCTCCAAAATGCCTTTAAAAAACTCTGCTTATTATTAAAGGCAGAGACTTCTTATGACAACACAAGTTACAAAAGCAATTAAGTTTATCAATCATAGCAACTGTGAGATCACAGATTCTATGTCAACTAACTGCAAAAATGATATGTGGACTGAAATCACTAACATTTGCAGACTCGGAAGTCAAAACTGTCAGAATGGCACAAGTTTGAAAGTATAGGCTGGCATTAAGCAAGCCTGTGGTTTGGAGTATTGTCATTCCAATAAATATTTCGTTTTGTGCACCGGTACTGGTGTTATGAACTGATATGCTGTAGGCATGATGCATCAGTGCAAAATAAGTTTGAACGAAAGTTCACTTGAATTGTAGTTGCTGTATGAGAAGAAACAAAGCACAAACAAGTTATATCAAAACAAACTCTTTAAAAAAATAATTACTACTCGTTGGGTGGCCACGCTCTACACATTAAATAAAAAAAAAAACATAAAAATTTAAAAAAATCTGAGTGAAAGCAAAAAAATCTGGTTAAAATAAAAAAAATCAGATTTTTTTGATTTTTTAAAACATCCCTGGTGCTAACTTATGTCACTAATGATTACGAAATCCTGAGCAACGAAGTTATAATGAGCGAGAAAGTGTATTGTTTTCTTGCCACATTTGTCACGTGGCGTCGGAAACCTGAGGTAGTGCAGTTTTGGTCAATATTTTCTGAAGTTGAGAAGCGGAAAGCAACTTGAATTTGGCTGTATTTTCTTCCGTGAAAACCAGTGCGTTAGCCTACCGTCACTACTATCGTGGTACTTCGGATAAGAAATAGTGTAGTTGTTTATTTTCGTGGACAGTTCTGTGTATTTGGTGCGATGGTATCTTGAGCGAGCAATACATTTCAAAGCGGAGTCAAAGTTTTTAGCGATGATATCTTCAAAAAGTTGCAGTGCCCAGGTAATTGAGAATTTTTGCGAGTCGAATTAACCTACATACGTTTCTGGCACGTGGAAGACCGGTCACTGAACCTGGCCTGTGATTGGTGGAGAAGTTCTAAGCTCAAAGTTACACGAGTCTGCGTCACAATCGAAAGCAAGCGATGATGAAAATCGAAGAAATCCATTCTTTAGCAAAACAGTGTACAGGATCGCCTCCACCGCTAAAACAAACAAACAAACCCGTATAATTTCAGTCAAGTGTCGTTTTTAAGTCTTCGGTGCACTTTGGATCGAACCCAGCTTTACCACTTAATTGAGAAGTATTTCATTCTAAAATGCTTTGACTTATTTTAGACCCCAGGTCACAACTCATGAGAGAGGCCTGTCTGGCATTTCAGGTAATGCCCTGGCGTCTTCTAATCTCATTAAGTTGGAAGGAAAAGCTAATACTGTGGACAAATCACGGTTGGATATTTCTACTGAAGGGTTATGGAACAGCCATGACACTACAGTTTAAGGACTCTCCTCCTGGCTTACAGTCTTATTCCAAGTTGTCTCTTTCACAGGTTTATGAACAACATGAAAAAACAGAAAGATAGAGAAAGCTGTAGCAGCACTGACATTTAAAATCCTCATATATACTCGTGTTGACAAGTGGTGGGATAGCACCAGAATGCACTAAGATTAAGAAAGACTAGCGGAAAAACACAAGGAGCATGTGCTTTTGTCATTAGCTCACAGTTAAGTCACGGAGACCTGAACCAAATTTAGATTGAACTAAGATTAGAAACAGGGTTAGATTTGCACAAGAACTCTTGCAACAAGCAAAACAACACCCACTATGCTGCTTCACAAATCTCTGCAGAGCTTGAGTGTAAGTCTCGTTCCACTGTTCAAAAATGTTTCTGTCAGGGTGATGTCGAAAGGCCTGCTTCGGCTGTTGCAGACTGGTTAAAGCATATGGGTGGTTACAATCAACAATAATGTAACTGAACAGATTGTTATAACTCAAGTGGCGGCAAACTAAGACCCTGGGACTGCATGCCTCCGGTCGAAGGTTTTTATGCGTTTCGTCAAGGTCAACTCATATACTTGCTTTACCTGAAAAGAGAGTGGATGTCTTCGAATTAAATTGCAGTCGACCCAAGCTAGGACACCTGCAATGTAAACGTCATTTTTAATTCGTGTCGTACATTTCGATATCCAACGTAAAGCTTTATTCAGAAAAAATATACTCAAATATTGTTTGAAGCTATCAAAAAAATGAAGTTTGTGTTTTTTGCAAGAAGTTTTTGTGGGCAAACTTTCTTCATAAAAAAAATTAACATGCCGCTTCTCACTGACTCCAGGTTTCAGACAGAGTTTTCTAACAAAATGGTTAAACGTACCATACAGATGCACCATTCTCATTGACATTGCTCTATTATTTAATGAGTTACTTTGTTTTTCAAATAAATGTAGTTCATTGTCGTTTCTACTTGAAACTAGCAATCAATTGATCAATTGATGCTAATTGCTGTTTTACACAAATCTGTATTTTGGATATTTTAAGTCAGTTATTTTACCAAATATACTACGCCACCCTTAAATTATGTATTTGTGATAGTGGCCCTGATACTGAAAAGTTTGCCCACCCTGTAATATTATCTTACCTGATTGTTTAAGCGCTATACTAACTGGGATTGTCGTTATAACTTATAGTGCTCTGTCTTCTCTGCGTGATCGCTGTCTTTCTAAGTGTTGGGGCGTGCCAAAAACAATTCGGGACTTGGAAACGTAGAGCAGAAGACTTAAAGCCTGGCTTGAATCTGCTGCTTACTGCAAGGCTGCTAGCGGTGTTTGGCGGGCGTTTCATCTTCGAAATTGTGGAAATGGCGCATTTCTTGAGAACACGATGTGGTTTTTCACACCACTATTAGTTTATCTTTCGATGTGCGTGCATAGCTGTTTTATATCTTGTTTGTTTGACAGATTTTGAACTGCAGCCAAAAAACACACCAATGACACTATAGGCAATTTCTCGACTATGAAAACTTTTAGAATATAAATACCACTTTTTGCTGCGTGGTTCATTCAACTTAAAACCAGCTAAAGACATTACCCAACATTCTTCAAACTAATTATTATTATAGGTTATTAACTATTATTATAACTAATTATAGGTTATTCTTCACGGGTTGTGATGTGGAGATCTTGCCCGAGGTAGACATATCGACGTTACCTGTTCGGAAACGATTCCACTCCTTCACCGGCAAGGAACAGTACTTAGTCACTGACTTTTTTCCTGTTCTCAAGTGGGTAAGCTTAGTAAAACTTCCCTCTTCCGTTAGGTTTCTATTATCACATTCCGAAATACTAAAACGTTACACTTCAGTTTGTTGCGTGTAACATTGAATTTAGGTTTGTAGTTAAGAGATGCCGATTTGTGATTTGATTCAATCCGGCTTGTTTGCGTCAAGTGCCCACAAAATTTAAATTGACGCTTTCTGTCCGGGTGCAGAAGCACCAGTTTTCGCTGAGTTATTTTCATGTATTCTTTTTGACAGTTGGACGAGCACTTTCCTTTGTTAACCTGATCTGTGCATCCTATGGAAAGTTCTCGGCTCTCGTGCACATTATTTTACGCGGTTTGATTTTCACCTTTTTTACTGGTATTTGAGCTAATTGATGACGCCACGCTTTGTTCGTTGAAGTAAATTCGGAGAATGTAAATCAACTGAATTCAAAACAAATTTTGACGTCGTCACTGACATTACCACTCACGTTCTGCAACTTCTTTTGGAACACCAACTTAGACAGATACGCGTACATTTCAGGCGCGTCATTGGCAAAGACGCATACTGCGTAATTGCTGTCACTTGGAATGACCTTTACCCTTCAGAAAATTTGAATTTTGTTCTTGGCCAGGTAAGCTGTTGTGATTGTTCATTGTTGTGGTAATCTCATGCGATTAATTTATTTACTTGTTTAAATCAGTTAGCTTGTCAAATGCGAGCATCCGAAGCTGACGAAAAAAGAACCTGCTGATCAAAACGATCTGGATAGATGATAGTTTCAGTTTTTTACTTCTTGTGATTTGCAGGCAAGCTTCGATCACTACTGTTGTGTTGCTAGCTTCGGGCGCTTTGATCCGACATACGTCAAAGGATTCAAAGGCAACGAACACGGCATACCTGTTGACCAAATGTGCGATATTAGCCGGATAGACGGGTCGTTGATATGGAAGCTAATCAAGGTAGTTATTTTCTTTGTTACGGTTTGCCCCAATGCAGGCAAGTCGTACATTAGCATATATTTGTGTGTCTGATTCACATCTGTTTCACTGCCGATTGTTCTGATAGTAGTAAAAGTTATGTTTCTTTCTAACTTACGCGCGGAACCACCTTTATCTTTTTGTTTATTGTTTGCGTCAATGTCTGCCTTCATGTGGCAATCTGATTTTTTTGTGAAGCTTTCCAACGTTTTGCTTGGCTCTAAAATATTTTTCTATTTAAAATCTAGTGTGCTTCGTCACAATAAGTCTTCGGCTTTTTCGTTTGTGGTTACTTTTCCTTAAATGGGCCACCATGCAAACGTAGAGTTTCGCACAATTTACCGACAGCAAACCTCGGTTAATCCGAATCTTCGCCAAAACCGGATAAAACTTGTGGTGCGAATGATTTCTAACGATTTTCTTGATGAAAATCGTTGGTTTATCCGGATATTTTAATCCGGATCTTCGCCAATATCGCATGAAATCTGCGCTTAACATCTCGTAATCCGAATTTTTTCACGCTGTTGTGTTTGTAAGGTCACTGACTGGTCCCAAGAAAAATTCGACAACTTTCAGACGCAACGCAAAGGTGCTCACGATCACCAGCGAACGTTTAGAACAGTGGTTCCCAACCTTTTTAATGCATTCCTACCTTTGCTCATTTTGGAACTTTTCATTCCTCTCCTATGTAACTTCCATTCATCTCCTGTTCGGGTTGTAGGCTAGTATCAACTGCAATTGGAACAATGACCTTCATCGATGACAATAACTTGATTAATAAAGACGGGACAAAAGCTCTTTGTTGTCAAATAATAGCACTAATGATTGTCAACCACGTGTGATAGTCCACTAAATAACTTACATATATAAAGTGATATAACTAATTGAAAGAGCCAATGCCAATGTACAAAGAAGTACAACACTTCCGATAATTAACTGAACTATAAAGTGGAAATTCCTCCACCGAACTCATAACATTCCTTCCTGGGAAGGAATTACTCCCCTGTTGGGAACCACTGGTTTCGAATTATGATAACAAACGAATATTCGGATAATCGTAGATATGATTATTGCGCCACACACGGGCATGTAACATATCACGGTTGAACACAATGCTCAAGGCACGCTGCCGAACCACGGTTTCAGTCTACTGATCAATGTTGAGTGTGCGTGTGTAGCAGTGGTGGATTAAGGTTGTGTGAGGCCCCTGGCTGAAACGTAGAAAGGGGCCCTTACTATATATATAGATATATATGCATATTATGTATTGTTAACATATTACTCTTTTTCACCGACGTAGATTTGGGGGCCCCTAAATGGTGGGGCCCCTGGCTGTAGCCCAGTTACCCCCCATTAATCCGCCACTGGTGTTTGGAGCATTATCCCTAACTGTATTGCACTCGGTAAGATGTGTGAAGAGCATTTCCTTCCAAACAGAGTGACCACTTATGGAACAGTCGTAGAAATCTCTGCGTCAGTTAAAACTTAGCTAAAAATCCCCGATTTCTTCGCAGCCAAGTAATCCAAAATTATGAACTTACGATTGTTCATAACTGCCTGGATATGGTGGTTACTAGTCTGATGTACCATTTACCCACTTTGCTCTGCACTGTTATGGGATTCGCGTTGTATTGGGAATCCCACAAATCACTCAAGCACGACCGTGAGTGTCTCACCGAGCTGCTTGAGCGCGCATTGTTTCAACCATATGCGATTCAGCGAATCCAACTA
>JGI24022J15233_10001502_pt1 | contig 19671 bp, 14 predicted proteins | sample Ectturendosymbi2_FD_15233 | JGI IMG/M metagenome (IMG submission 15233) | reverse complement strand
TCCAGCAATACAGGAGCAAGTGCTCGATCCTCCTTTCCACTCATTTCATGGACGAGGCCGATCTGCTCGGAGATCGAATCGCCATCATGGCTGAGGGGAAGCTGCGATGCGCAGGTATGTGGTTGTATTTATACGAAAAAGAAGACATTTTGGCACTGTAAACCCTGGAAAACCCAGGCTCGATAATTTTTAAGTAGGAAAGCCTGATTAAGCTGGAAAAGCTTTTTCGTTGTTGTTTTCGAGCAAAAGTCAATGAAACTCAACTATGATGAATGCTTCTTTTGACTTCAGACATGTATTGCGCAACAAAACCAACGAAACTTTTTCATTCAGGTTCGCCAGTGTTTCTCAAAAAAAAATTTGGAGTAGGTTATCACGTAGTCCTCACGAAGACATCTGACTGCGACGTAACTAAGGTTTGTTGTTGCATATTGAATTCGTTTATCTAATAAACGTGTGTTTTGCATACGAGCTTAAAAAATGTTTGCTCATTTTCCGTGAGACAAAAAACTTCGTTAGCATCGCGAGAAAAAGGAGCTTAAAAAATGTTTGCTCATTTTCCGTGAGACAAAAAACTTCGTTAGCATCGCGACATCAATAAAAATGTGGCATTCAGTTTGACGAATGTTATGTAAGATGTATTCAGGTCACACCAACAGTCTTGATTTGAAACGAACATGCCGCTCTTGTACTCAGTTAAATTTTGACTCAAGTTCATTGTGGAGTTGAAATCAAAGGCAGTTTGCCGAATTTCGACCCACTGCTGAATTTTTTGTTATTTTCGGGAAAAAAATTTTCTTCAGCTGATCACTCCCGCACTTTTTTAAGAACCTTCTGGTTTTACCATTCATGCGTTTTTTTTAACTTGGTTTTTGTACATATGTGTTTTTTATTCGCTGAGAGCTTAGGCTTCACCTTTTTTCGCCAAAGTGTATTCAGTTTCACTGGAACTGGTTTTTATTACATAACTCGTTGGCCTTTGACCTTTTCAGCTGATCGAGTTTTTCAACTCCCACGTTGCCGAATCCCGACTAGAAAGAAAGGCTGGAGGAGAAGTCTCTTTTCTCCTTCCTTTTCAAGCATCTTCCTGTTTCCCCGAGCTGTTTCGCGCTCTCGAAGAGAAGGCGACTTCGCTCGGTGTAACAAATTTTGGCGCAACTGTCACCACCATGGAGGAAGTCTTCCTCAAGTATGTCCTGCAATTCTGTCTCTGACCTGGAGACAATGCACAAATGTTTGCAAGCTGCGCATATGCGCATAACACATTGAGCAGATACTTGCAACACCAATTGCATCAGTGAAAAAGTGTGAAAGTTAGTGCGTACATTTAATAGGTACAAGACACCAGCAACATGATAACGTTTTAGTATTTGACACTTGTACGTTTTGCCTGACAAACTTGAGTGGTTTGATACATTCTTCAGTTTCAGAAATTCAACATCAATGATACTTTGAACACCAAATGGATTAAAACTATTAAACCCTAGTTCAGTTTTTCTCAGTAGTTTTGTGTTATTGTTTAGAATGGAGAAATTTGTTTTTATGACAATTATTTCTCTGCTGCACAATCACCTTTTGCTTCTCAGAGTGACAGAAGATGCCGAAACAGCGGTTACAGCAGTTGGGCAAAACATAACATCAAGACACTCAACTGACGCGAATCGTTCATCCGTCGTTTCGAACAAGTCTGGATCATTAAACCACAAAGCGCCATCTAAAGCTAATGGTAAATAGGAACGTTATTATGAAAATCCATCAAAACACTGTTATTTCAGGAACTACAATCCGATGGTTTGCCAGTGATTGATAAGCAAAACGAACCTAACTGTACATGGAGGAGGACATTTTTCGTATTTTCTGTCTTGATCAGTGCGGATTGTATGTCTCTTGAAAGGCGCGCCGATGGATACCTTTGGCAAACGAAAATTATCGTTCTTAGGAGCTTTCCTTGACATTTTTGTACAGTATTCACACAGGCCGCCACTACTGGCTTAAAAGTGTTTTTCTGACAAGCACAAGTTCCCATCCAGACATTTATATAGATCGGCCCCCCCTTTTATAGAGATGCCGTTGATCCTCCGTTTGGGAGTTTCGCACTTAGTTTTTACATTGGTTAATCAGCTCTTTGACAAAACATTCTAGAGCCACATTTACAAAGCTCTGAAGCTAGTCATATATGTCTTTCAAAATAAATCAAAAATTATTTTCAAATGTACCAAAAGGGGCCCCTCAGCAACTTCAACGCATAGACAAAAAAAATAATTTAAAATCAAATGACTTCAAATAATTCACAACGTGAAATGGACTTTCACGGAGAAGAAGCAAATTTCCAGAAAAAATGAAAAATTTAACTTTCAGCGAAAGAAGTTGCGGTACAGCATGTGCAAAATACAGGGTCGGTGCAGCATGTGCAAAATACAGGGTCCCGTTTTTTGATGTAACGTGAACAAACACAGGGGCCATCATGGCCCCTTTTTAAAACCATGTATTCTTGCCTACGCATGAAATCTCAACAAATTTTGTATGCTCAAACTTGGACCTGTTTTAAACTCCATTATTTTTAATTAGATTCAATTATCCTATTTACTCAAGCATGCACTATTGTAAAAGGCTGGTCATCTTAAGTTTGTTGTTGTATTTTTGTAGTCATGGAACACTTTACTTTCTGTCTTCAGAAGGAGCTGCTTTTAGGTATCTGCTTCTCTACAGATTAGAACTAGCCATCCATTTTGCAACAGGATAGTGTATCAGTATCTGTGGAATTGATTAATCGGAATGCATGCCGATTTGAAACGGTCTGTACGAGAACACCGCATTTTCTACAGAAGTAAAGACGCAGGAAAGCTTCAAATAACATGTTCTTTTGAGCTATAGGCTGGTAACAGGTTGTTTTAAGCTAGGCTGGTTGTGGTATGTTAAATTTTCCTTGCTAATCTTAATATAACCTCAGCCCTCTTAGCTTCAGACATATTTTAAGTGATTGTTTAGTTGTATTGATTACAATGCTAAAAAAAACGTGCATGACGGCTCGAAAACTGCTTTTGCTCTTTTTTGAAGAAATTAGTGCCATTGCAAAGTGTGGGCGGATTTTAAGTGTCCACCTTCAAAACTTCACAAATTTTTGGTGCTTTTGTGTGTTACTATATTATGCTCTTGAATTTAGTTCATAAACTGCAATATGAAACAAATTTAATTCTTTGATCCACTTAGTTTCACATCTACCTTTCGCAGTGGCGAAGTCTTGGGGCCTTATTCTAAGATATTGCCCCGACCATAATTCTAATACCCATCACTGCTCAGTAGGCAAAGTAAAACAGTTTGTCAGCATAGCAACGTCATAGTGACATTGTAAATCCGAAAATACAAATTTTGTGTTGTGTTTTTAATTTTTCCTTCACAACGGATCATACTTTTATTGGTCATCAGTGCAGGTCTGATCAGCTGATCACCAAGTGGAAATGTATGCCACAAAAATCTTTATCTCGTCTTTGAAGGGCTGTTCCACTCGGCCCACAAAATCACAACGTAAACACACGAACGAAATTTCATTGCGAGTTTTACTTCCAGGTAACCTTCACTCGTTACCCAAACGAAACAAGGGAGCTTCTCTGTGGTTTCAGCAGTTTTATGCTTTAGTCGTAAAGCGGCTTCTGCATTCAAGGAGGAACTACAAGGTTGGTTATAGCATTTATTAAAAAGGGGCAGTTTTTCTTGGGAAGCAGTGTAAACTTTTTGTTATATTGCCGACTGTTCCACCGCACCCATTTGCGTATAGAGTGAAAACATTTATTTAGTGCAATTTACTTTATGCAATAAATAACAGTTGCCAAGTGTACGTCTACCGTTTCACCATCGCAACATTTTCATAACCGTTGCTAGTTTGCACGGGTAAGATCGAATTGAGTTTGAAAGGTTTGAAACATTAAACGACTAGAGCTACAACTATAAACGCATCGTGCTAATTGCAGTCTAACAAAACATACCGGAAACAAGGAACTGCGTAAACACCAAGCATTGATATATAGTTAAGATTGTCAGATCGTTCTAATTTGTAAGATTTGAAATACCTCATATGACAAGTGCTCCCTCACACCCAATGCTTTGATTTGTGCTTTGAACCCTTAGGTATAATTACGGGTACTTAGATGAGGGGCGCGTGACGTGCTTTCTCAGCAGGCGAAATGTATACTCCGTTAATATTCAGTGTCTGTTTCTTTGTTGTCAAACGTTTGTTTGTGAAAAATGAAAACCGGAAGTTCATGAAACTTCAAATTATGATTTTCGAAAGCATTTAACCGCATCGTTCGATGATTTCACACTTCTGTTGTGGCTTTTTTTCTGATATTTAAATAACCAGGAGTTTTACCAATATTGTATGGTGCTACGATGCTGCAATTCTGAAACACATGTTTTTGCTCAGGTGGCAGTTGCTCAAATACTTGTTCCAGTTGCGTTTGGATTGCTCGCCATATTGAACGCAAAATTTCCTCCTTGGGAACAAAAGAACGTTGCCTTGTGTAAGACGAGGTGTTTGGATGAATGCGTAACGGGCAAAAATATTTTTGCATGTTGCTTTTATATTTTGTGGCACCGCAGTCAGTGGGATAACCAGTGCGATGACTGAGACGAAAGTCAAGGTGAAGGTTATGAGATCCGCTGCTGTAGGCATTCAAACCACAGTATGAAGTTAATGATCGCATTGGAAAGACGTTTTTGCAGTTGCGGTTGGGGTAACTGCTGATTGTGTTGTCATGGCCTTCTGCTTCACTGTTTTCTCGCTCATACATTGGGTTCGTTATGGTTTCAGAGACTTTGTGTGATAATCCAATGATTCAAACTTGCAACCTCTCCGACACGTCTGCGGACTTAAGTTTCATTCCAAAAACTCTTTATGCTCTGCAGACCATAAGCCGCATGCGTTGGATATAAAATTTGTGAGAAACCAGCAAACAGTGCTAAGAACCTACCGACATTGGCTTTTAGGGAGATCATAATCGATGTCTTTGCAGAGCAAAAAAATCTTATCTTATGTAAGGAACATGTGTGCTTAGAGTTCTGGCACATCTGTTGGTTGGTCTAGTCACAAAAGCAACAACACTTGCCAAATGGTATAAGCCGGTATTTTTTCATAAATATTGTAGCTGGGTTTTCGAGACGCATCAACTATTAAAGTTGAAAGTCGTCAATTAAAAACGTTTTAGTAAATGTTTGCAGCAATCTTGGGAAAGTAAGTGTTTTGAAAACAATGGTACTACCCATTCGCTTTCTTCAGTTTGCTCCATACACAAGTTTAAACCTCAGATCTTTTCGTGTAGCTTACGCTATTTATATACAATTCAGCATGACATCTACCCGTTGATATCCATAGTTTGGCATCTCGTTAGCTACTTTACTCAAGACAAATAGTTATCACTCTGTGCTGGATAGGATTGCAAGCAATGATTTTTTACCTTCAAACTTTATCTCAACTCAAGCGATATTTATGCATGTGTAATCATGCGTTAAAATTTGAACAAATGTGTTTTATTTGAACAGTGCTTTAAACAGGCTCTGCTCTCGCTAAAACGTGAAAACAGGTTATGAAACTGGCCTAGTTAGGTACAACTATCGAAACTTTGGCCAATTTTTGACTTGTTTTTACGTTTTAACGCCAGCGGTAGAGCCTGATTTACTAAATTCCTGGTGTCTCTGAAATAGAAAAAGTGTTTTATTTAAGTGTATTTGGAGAAGGATTTTATTGTAGAAGACCTTCCGAAAAAAAGTGAGCTGAGGCAAAACCACTGAGAGAAATTATTTGTACCAGCAAGACTTGATGTACCAGCAAAACTTAAACTAGCTCAAATTTTAACTATAATGTAAAGATGTATTAACATTATTCTACCAGATTTAAATCAAGTGTCTTCAAACTGACTATGCTACGACGTTTGTTGCACTCATTTTTTTTTGGACCTGATTTGAAGTTACCAAGCACTTCCACATCTCTTCTGCAGATTTGAGTCTAGACGCGTATGGACCCAACACTATTTACCACGCCACACTGAACAACTCGACATTCCTCGATGATCTTAACAAACAGTTCGTGAAACAATTTGCCGGTGAGTACTGAAAATGCGTGTGAGTTGGAGTGTTTAAACGCTTTGTTCTTTATACAGAGTAATTGATGAGAACTTGTGTAGCCCTTCATCTTGAATGATTTTGTATTTCATGCCAGGTGAAGGTGCAGATGAAGTCGTGATGGAAGACAAGAGCGGAAACTTGGAGAAAGTGCTATCGGACAAGTATGCCGAAAAAGGCGGCGACTTCAATACAAGAAATCTAATTTCTGCCAGCTTCAGTACAAACGCAGGTAAGCATGCTGTCACATTTGTTAAAACTTACATTTCGACTGTTGCTAGTCTACAGTATTTTCTCCGCAAAATGTGTGGCCGCCAACTGATGCTCATTCCAATCAGCTTATTTGCAACTAGAACAAACCCCGCAAAGCATGGTATTGTAGACGTAACTGTTGCTCAATGGCGAAAGACCAGTTTGGCGATTTGCAACGTGTTACGACTTAAATCGTGAGGTGCTGATTTGCCCAGACTGGAGAGCGAAGTTTTCCAAAGGTAGAAGCCCAGCTGAAGTTACTTGTGTGGTTCTATTTGAATAAGATGTAAGGACTGACTGACGATGCGTAGTGTTACGTGAAGTCGATTTCCTATTTAAGATTTGCGATAAATTTCTTGCTTGTTTCACCTGTTAAGTGAAGTTACTTGGTTACAGATATGTGCAAGTTTGAATAATCGTAAAAAGATGTAACCAGAGCCAGGGCTTCGGAGCCGAAGCAGGAGCGCGGGATCTGGGCATTTTGCCTGGAACCGGATCTGGAACTCAGATTTAAAATTAGGACCCGGATCTCAGTTCAAAATTTAGGATCGGAGTCGGAGCTATGGCCATTTGAGAAGTATCTCCGGCTCTGGGTTCCTTCTTAGATACTAACGGTTTTGCCAAATTGACTGAAAACTAGACTTACTTTACCGAAAACTATGCTCTTTATGCGATCGTTTCAAATTACGCTACCAGACTGCAACAATGTATCTGCCAGTCGTTGATGTTTCCTTGGTTTAATCATCGCTAAGGCTGTGGCATCGTAGCTGGACAGGCGTGGTGATACTTGTAGAAGAAAAACGTTAACTACCACAACATCTTACTTTCTAGTCAGAATGATCAAACCGGGTCTGTGTTAGTGTAGCGATCTCAAAAGAACTAAGCTATTATCAGTATAGGTATATATTATTCATAGCATTTGTAGCTATGTAATCATGCTGTTAACAGCGAGTATGACTCAGATTTGATATCATTGCAGACCTCAGCGTGAAATGCACGGCACGTCATTGTAAAGTAGGATTTTTTATTAGAAACCATTAGGATTACTAGCAAGGTTTACTAGATTACAGCAAAGTTCACTAGGAACTATTACGCTTGGTAGCAGCAGCATAACAAGAAGTGATAACTAATTGGTAGCGAACTATAGCATTGCTTTGCATAGCAGTACATTATCAGGAAGCTATAAATAAGCAATGATGTAAACAAATGTGGACTTTTCTTGAGGTTTTCATCTGTGGAAACAAATCTTATGTTTTCAACGCTGTAACCAGTCTTATTTTCTCCTAAGCTTTGCAGGTTAAATTGTGTTTTACTTTGCGATTCATCACTAGTTGGGCGAGTGCAAAAGATAAAAAATCAGAAGTTTTCAGCTATTTTAAAACAGCCAAAGGTGACTTTCTTGCTAGAAGGCATAGTATTTCTTCGAACAAAGGGTTTTTAAACACATCTTCGCATTTGTGTTAATGCAAATGTGTGTACGTCAGAAAGAACAAACGAGAGGGGTGATCGACGATGTGTTGTGTACTCTTTGCATGATTTGCATGATTTGCATGATTTGCCCGCTCATGCCAGCACAGCTCTCAGATTCACAGAGAAACACAAACTTTTCTGCCACGATAAGGCAGCAGTCCAGGAATAGGTGTTATGATGAAGTGAACTGCTTCTTCGCAAATGTTCTTGACCTTCGACAGATGAAGCATCAGCATGCAGCCCAGCAGCAAAAATTATATAAATCGAACGTTTTGGTGCTGATAAGTAATACCTTTTCTTCATTGGCCAATACCTGCGTAAGAAATTTTGTTTTCGAAAATGAACGCCTTGAGTTATCTCCAGTGTGAAGAAAAGCAAAACCTTTGCGCTGCAAGTTTGTGCTTGAATATTTTGCAATAAATCTGTAATCAAAACGACTTTCCCCGTTTGAACGTCGCCACCAATTTTTCAACGTTTTACTCTTGCAGCTGTCAATAGATCCAAAAGTATCGCATGGTTCAATGACCAGGCCTACCACACTGCTCCTATGTCACTGGCCTATCTGGATCAAGCGTACTTGAGAATGGTCACGAACCGTTCCGCTCTTAACGTGAAGATAGTCAATTATCCTTTGCCAAGAACAACAACGAATCGCGTTCAAGAGCAGCTGATCGGGTGAGCAGAGTATAAGAAAATAACGGACTGTTATTGTATAACTCAACACCGCGCGACGTGATGTAGATAGGGGCACTCTGTAGAGAGCTATGTTTCTCTACCTTGAGATACATCGCATAAATTTAGTGCTCTCTACTTTAACAAAGCTAGAAAGGACTGCTGTGAATGCATATTCGTTGAGTAAAGTATGTCTCCTGATTGAAAACATGACGAACGCAACCTAACCAGGGAATGCGAAGGTACTGCCAGCAGGAAGAGATAAACATACTGTGCTCGGTAAACGTCAACATCGGAAGGATTCGTTAAATACAGGGTGGTCCAAAAATATGTATCCATTTTTGACAAAGTAGCATTTTGTGTTGAAATGAATACTTTGCAATTTTCGTTCACAGACCTGTCTTACAGACATGTACGTTTTGTGTGGGGTAAGTTTATTCCTCGTACACCACCATTTCGCGAGCACAGCTCAATAGTTTATAATGTGCTCGATCCAAACTCCCGGTGCTGAATCACTGCGGCGATTCGCACATCGAAGATCGTGATGATCCTGTCCAACATTTCATGAGGAACGATCCTGATCTCCGTTCGAATGGTATTCTTGAGCGTATCAGCAGTTCGGGTTTTGTTTGGTCATAAACCATTGCTTCCCGAAGTATGGGTCGCGACCCGAACACACGTTGGCGAAGAGTCAAAAATGGGTTGCGCCGAAGCGATCCATTGCTGAACTTCCGTTTCACCAATCGCACTGAACTCAATAGCGTAGCCAGCCAAAAAATTTGGGAGATACCAGATATTTTGACTTTAAACGAGCCACAGTATTTTTCTTGGGAACCACTTCTCAAAGCACAGAACAAGATGTGCTAGAAACTTGGAGGGCTTAGCTCCCTTGGTCCCCCTCCCTGGCTACGCCTATCACTGAAATATTGATTATGTTTGTAATAAAATACATTGTTTCATGCAGTAGAGCAGCGGTTCCGAAACTTGTTCGAACCGTTACCAAAATCAAGGTAACGATTACGTCTTACTACCCTCAATAAAAAATTTTCGCATTTCAATTCAAAGGTTTCTTTTGCAGTGATCGCTCATAGTAATACAGAACAGCATTGTGATTTAGTTCCGCTTTACCCCCTGAAGAATCGCATATTACCCCCGGGGGGTAATTACCCCCAGTTTGGGAATCACTGCAGTAGAGACCAGCAACGCCACTGCTTGTCCGTGTCTGTTTGTAACGTAGATACTTGAGAAAAGAGTAGGTTGCTGTCATTGAAAACGAATTAGCAACCTGCTGTACTGCTACAACATCATCCATGCAGTCATACTTTGTTTAATGTTAATTAACATACCCTGTTTGAGGCTTGGGTCGCGAGATGTTAACCAAACTCAGATTTGGGTTGCGCTCAAAATTGGAACCGCTGGCATCGACCTTGCCTTTTAGGTATCCCCACAGAAAATAATTCAAAGGGGACAATTCTGCAGAATGTCCAGGCCAAAGCGAAGAGCCTGTCTCCAGGGAAGTAACGGTGGAGATATTCGAGTGAGGCATTGGAGCAATGCGGTGTTACTCCATTTTGCTGATAAAACACGTTATCCATGTCCACTCCTCGCTTCCACCCCAGTGTCGAGTTGGATTTTCTTCTTATAGTTCAATGCATCCCTTTCTGTTCACAGGACATCCACCAGTGTCCTCGAATCAGTATGGCCCGATAATACTATTACGACCCAACGCGCAACAAACAATCACTTTTTCCACAGTAAGTGAGCGATACCGATGCTCGTGAGGCTGTGCCTCATTTCCTCACATTCTGTACAAAAATGCATTATCTGTTTGTTCATTTCCAACAAGGTGGAAATTTGCCTCATTGAAAAAACGAAGCCCAAGAAATCAGGATGATCTTCGATTCGCTGACTGGTGGTTTGCCCAAAGGCACGTCGCTCAGCCTTATTTCCATCGGTCTTTTAGTTGTAGAGTCTGTATCTTATACGGAAACAGGTGAAGATCCTGGTGCATTATGCTCATAAATGAACTCTTTGAAAGATCTGTCTGCTGAGACAAACGTCTTGCGCATTTCCTTGGAGACTGCTCCAAACGTTGTTTCACAGTCACGATGTGATTTTCTGTCCTGATTGACCGTGGCCGGCAACTGCGACCTTTAATGTTGAGCATTTCTGCCTGGAAAGTCTATCCGATGAGGTTGGCCAACTGATTCCGACGCGAAATGGACCTCTTCAATCTCGGTTCTCTCCTACACGGAATGTCTTGCTGCTTGGTCCATTGAAGCTGGGAAATAAATCTTTGGAGCTGTAACTACGATTTACCTGGAAAACAGAAGCCTTAACTAATTTGATATGGAATGATAACGATGGTAAACTGGATACATGTTTTTGGACCACCCTGCAATAACATTTCAAGGACATGGTTCAAAGGAACTTCTAAAATATACTTTGTTGCCAATAGTTTACTTTTATGTATGCTTTTATTTATGCTCCTGCAACGTGTATCAAACTAAAATCTTCTAAATCCCTTTAAAGCGTACCCATCATAAAACTACTATATCCATACATGGCTACCCACACAACGATTCAAACTATTTTGATAAAACCACTTCCTCAATGATTGATGCTTACGTCACGCATAGGTCCTTGTCTGGTTTCCTGATCGCTTTCAACCTCGTCCTCGGCTTCTCATTCCTCGCCGCCTCCTTTTCTCTCTTTCTTGTACGAGAGAGAGTCGACCGCTCCTCCTTGCTGCAAACACTGGCCGGAGTCGATCCGTTTTGCTTCTGGCTTTCGGCGTTCGCCTGGGATTTCATCAACTTCATCACACCTTCTCTCCTTAATCTGGTAAGCTGCTGAAGCCGAGCTGCGATAATATTTCAGGAACCTGTGTTTCTATCTTTTTCCGCTAAAGTTTAGAAAGCTGTTACTGGGTCAGTTTAAACACGTGCGTCTCATAAGATCACAGCAGCACTTCTGAGCTGATTTTCCTTTAAAAAAAAATATGTGCCATAACAAAACCCTTTAGACAAATGTGTGAACCATTATGGTCATATTCGAAGGCTATTTTCACGCGGAGACAATTAACTGAATTAACTGACGTGTTCTGCGTAGGACTAGTTGCTACAACAACGATATGAGATTTGTGGCAAAACGGGTGTATCCTTTGTTTTTTTAGAAAAGTTGCTTAGTTTCAATCACTTTAAACTTTGTAGAGTGATAACGGAAGTTTGGTAAGTGTTCTTTCGGGTGATGGCGCGTTGACATCAAAATGCCCGTTGGATTATGGCCCCTCTAAAGCAGCTGTGTCCAACCCGCGACCCGTGGGCCGCATGCAGCCCACAGTCGAAGGTTTTGTGCGGCCCACTTTAGGTTTTCGCTGCAGTAAACGTATCCTATATACTGACAACCTTATTTTGATAATCTTGAATTTGACATTTTTGTGCAGGTGATCTTCAGTGCCACTTCATCACGTCTGTTACCATTGCAGTTAGGATTCGAACGCTTTCAGTATCTTAGCTAAAGCTAACTGTAGTTCGTTTAGGTCAGAGTAAGCCATTCAATGTGTGGCCCTGGTCAAGATAATGACAATTTTTGGCTCAGTAAGCCATTTGGGTTGGACGTGGCTGCTCTAAAGAATAAGGATATCACCGTCATGACACAAAACTAATTTGCTGAGAATCTCAGCTGCCACACATCAAACGCACCGAGCCGTTAAGCTTATTCACAGAAAAAGATCCCCGTCAATAAATTGTGACTGATATACTTGCTCCCGTCAATAAACTGTGACTGATTTACTTGCCGCCATCTTTGTGGCCTATAACTACGAAAAATAGATACACTTGGCAAGTTTTAATCGTCGCAGAAGAATGAAAGCAGAAAGCAGGCAGATTCTTCAGAAGCTTGCCGCAAGGCTAAAGTTTGTTTGTGTTCACAGAAAAAGATGTTTTTACTGTTTGGTGGAAATTTTGTAATTAACCAACATTTGAAAGAAACTCTTCCTGAATTCATCAGTAACATACGGTTATTTTGATTGTAATTTTCCAACTAAGCTGTATTTTTAGGCCTTCAATTTTTCGTGAAACTTTGTAGACACCAATACAACACATCTTCGCAGGTGATTTTCGCAATTTTTTCGGTGGAAGAGTTCACAGCTCACTGGGGTGTCGTACTCCTCCTTTTCGTCTTGTACTGTTGGTCATCACTTCCTTTGGTTTACCTACTCTCCCTCCTGTTTTCCGTGCCCTCTTCCGCCCTGGTGCGCATCACCATCCTGAATCTGGTAGCAGGCTTGGTGTCAGTCATCACCATGAACGTGTTGAGACTTCTCGCTGCTGCTACGCCAAGTAAGACTTCCACTTCTGTTTTTGTTAAAGTGAAAAATACGCGTATGAATTGCAACAAATTTGGCTTTTCAGATGGCAAATGTGTTTACCTGTAGCCCACGGTCGATAGTTTTAGAAAAAAAAACGTTTTAACCGGTTGTAATTTTTTGGTTTAAACTTCAGCTCTATTTTATTAGTCTTTGAACCCATAGGATTGAATTTCACGGGGTTTTTAACCTGTTAAGGGACATAGTCCCCAGGAAGACTCTGTTTTAGCTTTGAGGATAAAGCCAGTGCAATGTCGGTATGGGTGCTGAGTCTGGTGCTGTTATACCTCTACTCACTCTAGTGTCAATTGCAACACCTGTAATATTTACTTGCACCTGCAACGTTTACATCTGGTTCTAATCGAGCATTAAAAATGGACATCACATTTATTGGTGGACATGAAGTTCAGTTCCAAGTGTGTTATTCTAGCGCAATAAAAATGGTTAGAGAAGCATCCAATTAGGAATACATTATACATGATTTCATAAATTCATTCTTACATAGATCAAGCTTCCATGCATGTTAAAAGGAAGTAAGCAAAATCGTATACTGATAAGGGAGGTGAATAAGCGCAGAAGAGCCCTACACGATAACACCAAATGAAAACTTTTCGTAAACGGAAGACAGACGACGACAGTCTGACTTCACGTAAAAACATGCAAAAAGTTTTGCAAAGGAAGGGTCAGGTATGTTTCGACTGACAAGATGTTAAAATTCGACGTGCAGCTCCAAACAAATCGGTATACAGGCAGATTTGCCTCGCGAATTAGCCCAAGTTTTGATGGCAGAATTAAATTTTTCAGCATCTTAGAGTTAGAGCTCGTCGAATCTGTCACCAGGTAAATTTGTAGCTTGAACCTTGTATTATCAAGTCTTGGTGATCCATATAGCGCTGATGTACAAGCGGCGATAGTTTCGATCTGTCAGTGTCACGCAGTCAGAACCAGTGCAATGATCCAGTTGCGTCAGGTTGAAAAGTCTATTATTGCAAAATGCTCGTCCGACAGATTAACTTTCTCATAGTAATGCATAATGGAACCCTCAAATACTTCATTGACAGAATGAAGTACTTGACAAAATGTCTCTTTTAAAAACTTTCTTGGTGGAATTACACACTTGACAAACATGTTGCAAAAAAGTCTTTAAAATTTTCTGGAAGTTGCCTGCCGTAAATGGGTTTGTAAGGAGGGTGATATAACTTCCCAAAACTTGCCTCGATTTATGTTTTTATTCACCTGAGAAACAGTGTGTAACCTGAGGAATACTGCCCACATCTGGAGTGAGTAATACAATATACAGGTTGTCGCAGAAGTCGCGCACCATGCAGATTTTTATGAAAATACATATAAATAACAATTTTGTTGATCACAATCATGACAGATGCTCAAATTGTTCACCCTCGGCATTAAAAACACAAAAAAAACAACAAATTATTATATGGTGAGAAAAAAACAAAATTGTTATATGGTGCGCGACGTCTAGGACACCCAGTGCTGCATATAACGTAAAAGTGTGTCATGTCTGACTTTTTTTAAGGGAAACAAACCAAGCTTATCGGTACTTATCTCCTTACTTCTGCAGACCTGTCTGACGTTGCAAATGCACTAGATAANGTATTCTTGTTGCTGCCGCAATACTGTCTCGGCCAGGGCATTGCCGATATCTACACCAACCATAGGATGGTCAACACCTGTACATCGAACAAAGTGTTTGAGTTGATCTGTGCACAACAGAGTAAGTTTCACTGTTGACAAGTAGAAAATTGTCGAAAACATTTTGCTGTAATGTTTTCAAAAACACCACAACTATAAATGTTCTGACACTTGAAACTCTGACACCAACGCATCTGATGAACAGCAAGTTTGTAACAATACGAACAAAAGATGGTTTTCAGTTGTTTGTCAAATGATTTCCAATATTCGTTTCATAAATTACTTTGGACCAAAACAGTGATAATCTTATTCTATCGTTAGTTTAATTGCTAAACTGAAACCAGAAGATATTATTACTTTTGAAATCGCCTACTATTACTTTTGAAATCGCCTCTCTTTTTATTAAAATGGGTATAATTGTTTAAGTGAAAGTGGTTAAGCGGGTAGACTAAGCTTTGTTTTCTCGACAGACATCACCTACCAAACAAATTTTCTGGCCTGGCCTGAATACGGGGTCGGACGTTTTGCGGTTTTGCTCGCCATTCAAGGTGCGGTCTTTTTCTTCATCCTGTTTGTTTATGAGTTCCATTGGTTTTCGACCATTTCGCATTTCCTTTCCCGAACGATCACTACTTTTCGTGGAAAAAAGTCCTCTACGGTAAGCGTTGGTATTTTTCATTGTTTAATTTCGCTGAAAACTCGAAATGACGATTTTTAGAAGACTATGTAAGCTTGCGTCACCAGCTGCGATAGTGTTTGGTCATGCACAGCTCTTTCCTGTCAAGATTACCGTAAATTCATAGTTATGTTCCAGTTTTGGGCATTCGTTCAACTGTTGGTGAGTAAATCGGTAATAAAAAAAAGCAGCAAGCAGAGCAAATCTCACTTTGTTTGCCCAAACTGTTGTCAGCGTCTTGTGCAATTACCTCTATGAAATACTCCAAATGCGTCGTTACGGCGATGGAACTGCACCCGATAATTGAGGTCTGTGGTGTCGATGCCAAAGTATAGTGAACATCGGATATGTGCCAATATAGCCTCGGGAAATAAGAGTCTGGGTAGTGCAAACTCATTCGCCAGTTTTTAAACCATTATTTACAAAACAATAATGTGACACGATTACTATTGTTTTCATATTACAAGAGTCGGGCGGCTATAGCTCATTAGAGAGTCCGTCTCTCGATGGAAAGGTTGTGGGTTCGATCCACGGCCACTTTGTAAATCGCTGTGTGTTCCTTGTGCAAGAGCGTTCACCTCAACCGTTGCGGCAAGAAAAAAATTCAATCTTCGGCCGCTGATATAATTGCCGTCATCAAGAATCCAAGGAATAAACTTAGAAGCGAAGCATCACAATAAAACGAAACTACATGTATCACAATCAATTTGTAGAAATTATAAAATCAATGTAAAATAGCTTAATTTGTGAGTTTTTATGAGTTTAAAAAATAATTAAAACCGTTTTCCCCAAAATTTGAAGATTCTACTCAACATTTCTAGAAATTCTATACTTTGGATTAGGTATGCAACTGCCCTCTGACCCTTCTTGTTTCTCAAACCAATGTAGCTTTCGTCATTACTCTGAAGCGAAATTTGTGTTGGAGTGTTTCACATTCGCGTAGCATGAAAAAGTGTAACCAAATGCATTTCCTGAAGCATTGGAAAAAGCTACAGTATAACTACGAAACAGTGTTATAAGCACAGTACGACTAAGCATCCTATATCATCTGTTCGAACCCGGGAAGTGTGGTATACAATCGATTCACGTGATTCATATGATCAGTCTTTGGATTTACAAAAAATCGATTTCGAGGCAATAGTTCAAAGTTAAGTCGACGGCTTATACGTGGACGTTGCTTTTCATTCCCTACAAGTGCTCATGTTCGGGGGTTTAACTGCTGGGAAGCACTCCGCACCACTCTGTAAAGAACCACCAGCATAACTTGATTTCAGGGATTTTTCTCCGACCTTTATAGCAGTGGATACGTGAAACCAGTTCATGATCTACAGCAGACCCTTTGCATGATAATCAAGTACAAACAAATACAGAGTACCTTTCAGAAGGCATTTTCTAACAGATTGGCTATTGTTCAGTGGTCTAGTACGCTAAGTAAATTATTGTTAAAAAATTGCAATGAAACCTGAGTCTTGTCAAGTTACGATTATTGTACCTCAGTTCGAGAACACCTCATGTGCAGAGTTTGCTGCGCGTGGCATGCAATCATCAAAGTGATCAGGCAACTGATAGAGAAGTGCTGTTCGTCAACATCAAATTGTAACATTCTGACCTAAGGAGCATAAAGCTGGGTAAAGAAAACAATTAACTGCTTTTTTGTTGTCTGCAGGTTTCCGGGGGGGAATTGCCAATTATTGATGAGGACGTCCAGGCTGAGAAAGATCGCATCAATAGCACGTTTCTCTCCGATCTCGTCAGCACTGACAGGCTGGTGGTCAAGAACATTAAGAAGGTCAGACCTTCGGAGTGACCGGTCAGCTTACTGCGTACCGCTTGCCAAAAGTTTTGCTTAACATTCTCAAAATTTGCCTAAAATACAGCATGTCTACCAAAACTTAGGTAAACAGTGGCATTCGTGGCCATCACCTTTCAATGTTTCGCACATGCAGGTGTACGGCAGAGGTCAAAAAAGCCTGGTGGCAGTCAACAACCTGTGCCTTGGAATTCCGAAAGGACAATGCTTTGGCCTATTGGGAATAAACGGAGCTGGCAAAACAACCACATTTAAGATGTTGACTGGAGATTACAAGCCAACCAGTGGCACAGCTTACGTCGGTGGATTCAACATTAGAACTCATCTCAGAAAAGTAAGCTGCATTCAGCGTTGAGTGAAATTTTCAGTAAGCGTGAGTATATTCCAAACGCGTCGCGGGCAAGTCATCAAAACCAACCAGCTGTATGAAGAAAGATATCACAGTCTGTCGCCTGGTTCAATGCTTTGACTAGTAGAGGATAATTCATTCTGTTATCGCACTTAAATAGGCCGGATTCAATCAGTCTTAACTTGACTGAAATCGAGTCAAGGATTCATGGCGCACCTCAGACAATTGAGAAGTGTGGCACTCGCTTACCAAGAGAAATACATCTTTTCGCAAGCAAAGTTTATTGTCAAACCACAGCATGGCACCGAACTTGATTAGTTCCATGTCCATTTATCGAAGTCCACATTAACGCAGGGACTTCGTTCTAGTTCTATACATTTATGCCCCTCTTAGAAATTTGTTACTTCCTGGCTTTTTTCATAAACAACGTTCGGAAAATTCTGGATGTCTAATGATAGGTTGTAACTGGTATCTTTTGCAAAGAAAATTCTCAACAATCTTAATAACATTTCGCTAGTGCTGATTATTTGAAATGTGTACCTCGAGATTAATTGCTTTCTGATAATATTATTGAAGTTTGTACAGATATTATTGCCGTTCTTTGCTAACATTTTGCTCTTGCAGTATATTTCGTTATCATGTTGGTAAACTTTTTTCACAGCATTAAGTTTTTGAAAATTAGGAGAAACTAAACTACTTGTTTCACGCAGTGATTGGTTTGAAATATATTTATTTACTGAACATTGGAAACAGAATTATTAAGCTTTAGTCTATTTCGTTTTTCATAAATTTCAGAATCTGTAATCGCTCGCTCTACTTTTGTTGTCCAAAAAGAGCTGCAATAATGGTCGAGTAATTGACTTTATTTAACAAGGTCATGCAAACAAAACGATCAGACATTTCATTTTTACCTTAAATGTTTAGTCCGCATAAAACTTTGCGACGCTTGTGTCATTCCACTGTAAGGACGCACTTTGATTTCATTTGTGTGCGTTTTCATTAGCTTTATGTCCATGAGCTGTATGGCAAATAATTTCAAAATGTCTATTTTGCTCAGGTTCAACAGCAGATGGGATACTGCCCTCAATTCGATGGACTAATCCAGCAAATGACTGGAACTGAAACTTTAAGAATGTTTGCTAGGCTTAGAGGGGTCCCTGAGTCTGAAATAACCGCTTGCATAAAAGACCTTGCGACAAAGCTCCACTTCTCCCAACACATGGACAAGTCGTGTGGCACGTACAGGTATGTTAATCATAGGCCGTCTTCGTAGAGAGTGAATGTTTATCTGCAAACTGTTGCGTTTCTACCGTTAGGCATCTATCTTCAGGGACAAAAAACTGTCATGATTCGGTTGCATCTTGTTTCCAATTTTAGTAACGAATACTGAAAAATTAACCCGCATAAGGTTTTCTCCCGCACTAGTTGCGAATTTTCAGATGAGCCTCTCACAAAGAGCAGTGTCATGAACAGGTGCCATTCCCAATGAACGTTTCATTTAATTTGACTCTCCCCTAGCCTACAGAGGTGAAGGTGTCTGCTGCACAAAGTTTTATCTGTGTTGTAATGTTTTGCTCAACCTGCTGCAGGAGATGGAAAAAACATTACAACTGTTGGTCCGTTCTGCAAGAACCATTTTTTTGTGCACGTGCACGTGCGGTAGTCAGATCGATGCACTAAACGTACATTCTCACCGCAAATTTTTGATCATGTTATGCTGTTCCTATGACAATTAAAATCTCTATAAGGTTTTCTGCACACTTTTAGAGAAATCAGCCGATTGGACTCTGCTTTGATCTTTTTGCGATGATTTAAACTTGCGCTTTTCTGTATTCAAGTACCTTCATTCCACAGGTGAAATAAGCAAGGAATCAATTACAAATTTTAATAGGAAATCGATTTCACGTAAAACTACGCATCATTAGTCCTTACATCTTATTAAAATAGAATCGGAAGAAGATCACAAATTTTTAATAGGAAATCGATTTTACGTAAAACTACGCTGTTCCAATGGTTATTCTCTCTCAAAACCTATACTCCGCTCTCTAACATTTTTCTAAAAATGTTTTCCACACTTTTCTTTATCTTGCGCCTTTGTTATAATTTCAATTTTCTGTCCATGCTTTCACTATCTGTTTGGTGAGACATATTTCGGTATTTTAATGAACAGGCTTTAGTACAGGCTCTGGTAAAGTTTCTCTTTCCACTGCAGCGGAGGCAACAAACGAAAACTAAGCACGGCTATCGCGCTTGTGGGAAATCCCCCGGTTGTGCTACTTGACGAACCAAGCACCGGAATGGACCCC
>JGI24022J15233_10001501_pt1 | contig 19675 bp, 9 predicted proteins | sample Ectturendosymbi2_FD_15233 | JGI IMG/M metagenome (IMG submission 15233) | reverse complement strand
TTATGCAATTACTGTTTGTGACATCAACAATGGTATTTGGGTACTCGACGATTCGTCTGATTGTTTGCATTTATCGTTACTCTGCTGCAGGGCCGGATTTAGCTAATGCGAGGCCCTAGGCCAACGGTGCACAACCTGCGGCCGTACGGCACCATGCGGCCTTCGATAATTAAATTTGCGGCAGTCCATATTTAATTTAAAATATAAGATTTGGCGGCCGTGCTGGCGTACTGAATATTGAAGCAAAACAAACGCAAGGCAAGAATATCAGTCGACACGATGCGTAACAATCTGGATGGCGATGTTTCTTTCAATACATTCGTTAAAATGTTTGACATTTTATTATACTTTCAGGTATAAGTAAATGAAATTTACCGGATAAAACCTATTCCTTAATTAAACAATTAAACATATCTCATAAATATAACTCGAACTCATTGGTGGCCGTACTTCATATAAAAAAAAGTAATGCGGCCGGCAACAGCAAAAGGTTGTACACCCTGCCCTAGGCCAATCACCTTGTGAGGCCCTTCTCCCACTGTTACGAGGAAAAAATGGAACAAGGTTAATCATTTTGCTAAAGCCGAATATAACGATACTGCCGCTCTAAAAGTACCATCAATAAAAAATTATAAATCATTACCAGAGTGCCCCACGATCACTGCGCTTGGTGCTGCCCTCGACGCAAAAGCGATCAGTAACACGGAATTGTTGAAATCGTACTTGGATGGCGGGAACAGGATTATTAATTTTTGCAGGCAGATCAACCGAAAACGTCTTGGTTAAATGTTTGACAAAACACAAGCCCTACGTTTTTCATAAGTTTCACATCTGTTTTTGTCTTATCTGTGCTTGAAAAAACAAATAAATTCCACATATGCTTGGCGGCGTAAAGTCGTTAAAGCACAACGTGAGGACCATGTTGCGATTCAATGACGATTCTAGAATTTCAAAAGTGGGGGGCCACTTTGGGGCCAAAGAAAAAGTAGGGGGCCAACGTAAATGTCTATCTTGCATGGGCATTTTTTATGCTAACCAAAAAAACTTGAACATGAATTCGAGACATAACTTGGGGGACCAGCCAATCCCTTAGAATCGCCACTGTTGCGATTCGCTTACCGCGGCTGTAAAAATCTCACACACACGAGCAAAATACGTCAAGTACAACGCACCCAAATGGTTGCAACTGCTAGGTTCACGATTCGCGTGTTTGTTACTTTTTCAGACTGCTAATATGATCGAACGCAACGAAACCGTCGCGCGAAACGATGTGAGATTTAAACCAGAACAGTCGCCAGAACGTTTTCAATAGGGGGCTTTACATTTGCGCAGGGTCTTGACATTCAGAAATTTTTTTTAAATCTCCACTGATTTATAGTGCTTCATATTTAAATTTGGAGGGGCTGAGCCCACCAATGCTCCCTCGTGGCGACGGGACTGGTTTAAACCTCCTTTGTGCTGACATTGTTAAAAACGTACGAAAAAGCTACAATAATCGAATATATTAAGGATGAACAGAGCACAGTAAACGATTTCAAAAGGTTTTGTTCTGGCCGTCTTCATAAGAAGATCATCCAGGAACTCATTAAAATGAAGTTTGTCACTTTTAATGCACCGAATGCTTAGTGCGGCAACCTCTGCTGGACATTGCAACCTTTAATTCATTTTTAATTCTTTTGATACACCTTTCTCCTGAGCAGTTAGTGAACATCACGCTAAGAAAAAAGGGTCCTCGTGATGAATAAACTAAAAACCAGTAATCTAAGGCATCAGACCAAACGTGCTTTTGTCATTTTCTTGCTGTTACCCTTTTCTTTGCCTCTTTGAGGTAGAGTCCTGTGGTTGCCAGTTGGCAAAGTCACTTTTGCTTGCTTTTGAAGCTCCTTAAAATCTTCACTGATTGGCTTAGCATGGGAGCAGTGCAAACTTGCGCAAGTATTCAACAGCAATGTGATTTTTGAATGACTTTGTTAAAGAAAATTAAAATGAAAAAAATCATACCTAAAAACACCAAAGGAGCTTTACGTAATAGAAACGCTAACAAAACTACAGTATTTCTCAGAAGCAACTGTGTTTTTATTGTAGGTTAGTGCTGCTAGCCCTACACATAGCTCTTATCTGTAATAGTACAACCTCACGCTTTGAGCAGATACATTTCAAACACGAACAGCCAATAGTTTTTTCGCCTAATTCACACATACAATCGGTACGATTCAGCAAACACAGGACGTAACCAACGCGTTTTGAGCATATCGAATCGACATAATAGTCGAAATGACGCTTGACCAACGGTCATATTGAGATTCATCGCAACTCGTTGGAAGACCCCGGCATTGTCAACACGGAATCTGATTAGGTCAGCTCTGTCCAACCCAAGTGGCTTACTGAGCCAAAAATTATTTCAATACTTAACCAGTGCCGCACATTGAATGACATATTTATGAGAGCCGCGCATTGAATGGCTTACTTTGATCTTAGCAAATTGAATTTAGCACAAGCTAATAAACTGAAAGCGCCCGAATCCTAATTGCCATGGTAAAAGACGTAATAAAGTGGCACTGAGTACCACCAGCATCAAACATGTCAAATTCAAGATTATCAAAATAAGGACAGGTTGTGAGTATGTAAGATGCTTTTACCACAGCGAAAACCTAAACTGGGCCGCAAAAAAACTTCGACTGGGCCACATGCTGGCTGCGGATTGGACATATAGCTGGATTAGGTGAATAAAACTAAATTTAATGAATGATTAATACAGAATTTTGACGAATATTTATGGAACTGATCACATACCGGCAATTGACTCTGTGGGGATCACAGGTTGCTGGAGGACCCCTTGGACCTTGAGGCTCTAGGTTTAAGCCTACATAGCCTGTTGGTAAATCCGGTCCTGCTCTGCTGTCTTGTTTTCAGCGGAGTAATTAGTCTTGAAGTTTTAAGGCCGTTGCGGAGTAGGTTACAGGCAAACTAGTTTGCCTGAGTGGACTGCGAGAACCAAAGGAGCATTTTGCGTGTGAGGGCATCTGAGCGATATTTAGTGTTAGAGTTCGGCTTAAACCTAAATCAGTGGTGCAGTGGGGTGGGAACGCGTGGGAAAGGCGTTCCCACAACTCTTTTTTTGGCACTACACCCCTGGGTAAATTACCCCCGGGGGTGATATGCGATTCTTCAGGGGTAATGCGGAACCAAAACCACAATGTTGTTCTATATTATGAGCGATCACTGCGAAATATTGAGGGTAATAAGACATAATCACTACCTTAATTTGGGTAACGACTCGAACAAGTTTGGGAACCACTCTTTTAGGGTATTACCATAGTTTAAAGGCGCCTTATATTAGCAATTCACAAAACGTCCGAAGCGGGTCGAAAAAGATGGACCCAAACTTTTCGCACGTTCCACAGTAACTAAAAACATTTTTGGTGTCCCCAACAATATCTTGTATCAACACAAAGTGTCTAACAGATATACCCTAAAGCTGCGCGTCCGTCTTCGACAATATTTGGCTATTCTGGCAAGATAAAAGAAAAGATACCTGAAAGGTATTACCGATTTGGTTAGAAATAGAATGGTTCTTCTTACATTAACAAGTGACAATTCAAGTCCTAAGACAGGAGTCCAGTAAATAGTTAGATGAAAATCATGTATCCAGCTCGAGGGGCAGCTTGTGGAGATAGATGGACTTGCAAACTATATTAATTGTTAAAACCACAATTCAGAAACACATAAACCGAATGATCGTGTGTTTCGTTCACTTTTATCATGTTCATTCCTTTTTTGGTGTACGTTCGTCACTTTCTGGATCACACAATTGTATTTTTGGTGCCCGTTTGGCCCAGCGCCCTAGGCAGCCACCTAGTTCTTCTAATGGTAGCGCCGGTGTCAAGCGAAATTTCTGACTTCACACCATGTACGCATGCACAGAGTAATATTCTACATACCAAATACGTTGAAAAACTGATTATTAGAGCTTAGCAATTCGTGTTTAGGTAAGTGTGTCAGATTAGGGTTTGGGTTAGGGTGAGAAAAAGAAAAATAATTGGGGTCAACGACTAAGTCCGAAAATTTTCAATGGTTAAAGTTATTCCCGTGCTATAGCTTGTTGTTGGTACCTGACATCTATCCAAAATGTTTTAATTTACATAACATACATCAGAAAAGTAATTGCCAGACGTTATTTCTTTGTTTTGAAAAGCAAAATAACTGAAAAATAATAGCAGGTCAGAAATTTCGCAGAGGTCAGAAATTTCGCTTGACACCGGCACTGAATACAGGTCTGCTGCGGACTATGGACAACACTGGTAGCAAAGCTCAAATTTGCTTTTCCTTTAGGAGGCGTTTAGAGTCTGGAACCAGGTATGAGTATTTCATATTGTACAATAGCGTAAGTAGAGGTTTAAACCAGGGGAAAAACTTAGCTGAAAGGGGCCCACGGGCTACTGGAGGGGAGGCACTAACCAACACTTAGAAAAAAACTTGAGAAATGATGGTGAATCCGGGTGTGGATGGCTATACTAAAACCCTAAATCACCAGAAAATATTCCGAAAAACGCAAAAAATCAACAACCTACAGAAAAACAAAAGAATACTGAAACTGTAATATAAGCTAAATGTGGACCCAGTTTATATATGTAGCTTGCTAGGAAAGCGGTTCGCCCCTCTTCCCCGTCAGTTACGCCACTGATATTGCAATCCTACTTTCACTATCCTTTCGGCTTCCATCAAGCATTAAATCAATAAACTTGGAACAAAAACAGGTCTGCTTTGCACATACGCGCAACAAATGCTAACGAATAAACGGACTGCAATGTAATTGCCTGAGTAGTGATGGCACTTCTCACGTGCACAAGAAACGACCACGACGGACGTATTATTACTAAAAAATAGCATTGTTGATACTATTCGGTAATAGAGGCCCACCAAGCTTTTACCTGGCTCATAACTTCTGCAGTTCAACGAGGTGCAAACATTGCTTAGATTAGAGAGTGTCTTTTAATCTATGTTTCTTCTTCTACAAGCACTAAAATTTATAACAAAGTGGCGCCATTCAAAGGGGCACCATTCGAAGGAGCGCCACGGACGTTTGGTTGTGCAGTTGTCCCCAACTGCCTTCGTGGAACCGTCATTGCCTTGCCCTGCTGACGACTGCTGTACACTCTTGCCTAAACCTGGGCCGTAACTCGTTCGTTCACCGTTCATCTATATTCCATATTTTTATAGAAACTTTCCTTATTATAACTGCCATAAAAGCTTGTAACAAGATTACCTGGAAGCATGCAGGTTAAACTGCACCTTGATGCAAAGCACATATGCAGAGAAGGTGCAGCATCAAGATCAGGGGTCTCAAACACGCGGCCCGCGGACCACATGTGGCCCTCGAGGGCATTTAGTGCGGCCCGCGATGTTCTTTGGGAATTTTCAATAATTAACATTTCAGTTATTTAGTTGATTCAACGGTGTTTAAAAGTGCTCGGCCAGTGAGTGAACAAGTTCCTTTAAACGAACGTAAAGACGGCTAGAAATGATTTGCCCGTAACTCATGACACCTTTCGCATGAAATAAAATGTACAAGCTGTTCTCGTAAGGTTCAAGTACCGCCATTGTGTCAGGGTTACAGGGCGGCCCTCGGTTACCTTATAATTCCTCATTTGACCCTCCGAGCAATTTGAGTTTGAGACCCTGATCAAGCGCAAGAGTAGAAAGCTTCTAAATATTATTCTAAGGGTGCATTTCGAGGTTCCATCAGATGCATACGGCTTTTTTCGCTGCTTTGCTGTTTTGGCTCATATAGGATTGCAGAGCAGAAACTCTATGTTGTTCAAAATATAACCAAACAAACGTAAACACTTTCAAATTTTCAAATTGAGTCTGAAAGTACATATACTTCTATAATACTGTCAAACTTAAGTAATGTGCCATAATTTTCATTTTCAACAAGGCCAAATGCAATCCTGTAATTCAAATTAGGAAATACTTAGAAAACTATCAAATTGGTCACCAAAAGCAAAACTTTGTTGGTCCAGCATTTTAATAAAATTGTGGATCGAGAGCATGAACTGGTTGAAAATGGTGAAACAAGACGAATCGCCACTCAGTCGAAGGCATGAAATACAAAAAAGAGCTTAATTTTGTGTGTGAGCGCAGAATACGATTAATCGAAATAAACCGCAGTTTTTCTAAAATCGAGTTTAGCTTTTCGCGTAACAACAGCTCAAACGACAAACCATTTCAAACAAAAGGCACAAAATCAATCATCTGCATCACCACAATCACCATCTTCCAACATCCTTATCCTGTAAAATACAGCAACTCTCATCCGCAGATGCTCCCGTCACTTGGCGAAAACAACGTCATCATTACCGGACGGAAATGTACACAAACGAGTCTGGAGGCATAAAAATGCACACTGCACATACTATGATTAACACAATCACAAAGCGAATAAGGCTTCAGCGGTAGGTAGACAAACTGCATTTGAAAAACTTGGGTGAATGCAGAAGTTTCTGTAGCTACACGCTTCGCCAAGTAAGTTGTGTCAGGTTCAAGGCGGATGACCAAGAGTGTTGGTCCAAGGCGAACGACCTGCAAGAGAAAGATTGCATCCCATGCACAGTCGGACGGGAATGATAACGCCAACTTGTGAACGGTAACCACTGGAAAACAGGTTGGATGCAGTGGTGCAGGAGGCAGGGGTGGAAGCGCACCCACAGAAGTTTTGATTTGTCGAAAATCCGGGAAAAATCTCAGAAAATCCGGGCAAAATCCTGGAAAATTCAGGTGCAGATGTTTCGACATTTTTGTTCCTGAATTTGACTTTTTATTCCCCCCAAAAAAACAAGCAAACACATGAAGACCTTTTGTGGAGGTCACACACGAATTACAAGCTTCATGTGACCTCAAAAAAAACAAAGAAAAGATCTACATCGGGAAAGTTTGAGGAAATTCGGGCAAGAATCCTTTGCAACCCCAAAATTTACCTGCCCCTACACCTATGGGTTGGTGATGCAGCTTGTCATTGTTGTCAAAGTTTCTCCACTCCGAGATATTTCTACCTGGGTACCGCTTTTTCAGATCGATTAAGATAAAAGCTAAAGCCTTAGTTCCGAATCCAAATTGCTGTTAAATTGAACTTGACCGTTGCGTAACTATTTTGTGAAATGGTCAATTATACAAGCCGCCGACCATTTCATAAAACTTGCTGCTTGAATACGATGTAAAGTACCAGACAATCAAAATAAAGAATTTAAATTGTGTTGAAACAAAGGTATCACAACCTGTATCTAACCAACATAGCCTTCTTGGGGGAAATATTACGTTTTGAATTACAATGGAACTAAACCATTTTTAAAGAGTTAAAATATGAGTACATGCCATAGCATCTAAAGTTTAGATTCTAAACTAAAAATTAAAGTCAATACTTCCCCTACTTGGGGTATTGCCAGACCAGCTATTCTGGTAAACGCTTAAGTGGCATAATTACGCCAAACTTCAACTTGCTTATACATTCATGTGTTTCTAACCACAACAAACTTTTGTAAACAAACCCAAACTTTTAGTAGAACAATGTAATGATATGCACAATAACAAGCACTGTGAATCAGTGGCGATTTCACACTTGTCTTTGGCAAGTTTCTGAAAAAGTTCCAGCGCTGATTTCTCTGGGAGCTCTAATTAGTTTTTGACCGATGAATTCCGAATATCCTGTGTACTACGCAAATATATAAACGTCTTCATGACAAACACATCGAATAAAGGCGGTAGAACAAAGGCAAAGGAAGTTGACACAGGCTCACTTAATGTACTGATATCAGTATGACGCCATCTAAAATTGACGTGAATCAGAATTTCTCGGGTTGTGGACGCCAGACGACGCAACAATTCAGATCAAACAACTTATAGCAGCTCTATGAATGCAAGACTAAAGGCGAGAAAGTCGTGTTTTACATTAAGTTGCCGCTATGAGCCCAGCTAACCAATTACACCGTAAGTGGGGCAGAACTGCTAGAGATAATTTTATCTGACCTTAGCAATTTGGTGAAAAACAAAAAGAAATAAGAAAACTTGTATTTACAGTTTTTGCGTCTACAATTGAGTGAAAGAGGTGGCTGTAGTATACATCAACAATTTGTAAGGCTTTACAAAGCCTTGTATTTCTTCACTTACCAAACACAAAAGTTCTTAGCACTGGAAGCTACGAGCTTTTATCAACCAATTTCCATCTGGTACAAGCAGCATGAGAGTGGACACGCGAAGTGACGCGTGATTTTCTGAGTAGCAATTCAACCATCATCCAAATAAACAGTCTGGCACTTGTATAAGTAGCAATTGGGTGCGCAGCGCTGGTAATTTTTCTCGTTGCACGGCATTTATTGTAAATTTTTGAATACTTGCTACTGATTAGGGAAACATGTTTTGAAAAATGTTTGAAAAATTTCAAAAGACAAAATTGAAAAATTCTGAAAGATGAGAAAAGCTTAGGTTGAGAACTTGGTCCTTTGGCAACATTTTTATCTGATAGCATGCAAGGATTAAAATGCCGTTGTTGCATGAAAAAGTTTTAATCGCATAAATTTCAAGGCTTTTTGGTATCTGAAAAAAGTGTAGGTCTTTCGCAGGTATGATCTGCAAGACGGAAGTTTTGCCTCATTTTGAATTCACGAGACAAAAAACTTCGTTTGGTGCTTTTAATAAGGTTAATGTATGAAAAACTCCACCTAGGAACGCATCTATCGTAATTATTACAACACAAATGGATTCAAAATTCATAACCTTTTATTTCTTCCGGTTTCATTACCCCCCAAGAGTTCACGATGGTGGACGCGACGATCTTGCCAAAATACGCAGATCAGCGATTCGACTTATTCAAACTTTACTGCTATTCTGTGCAGGAGGTAAACAAAAAACAATTTCATAAGATTTGACTTGAGTCAAATTTTGACTGCGGCAACTAACATTTGACAAATAATCGCGAAAAACCACCACAATATGCCTTCGCAGTACTTTACACTGATGGTCCCTAACAGTTGTATTGTTCATATTTGTATCGTCGTAAAAGTTAGCGGCTCCTTTGTAGCTTAACTATCACCGAATCAGAAATTAGTCGCCTCTCACCATCAGACAAAGTGATCCAGATCAAAAGAGTTTTAAAAACGCACAGCAAGTAATTTTCCGCGTAATCTTTAATTCGTATTGCGCAGTGCACCGCTGAAGAGATCTCTCGTAATTCAATATACGTTCATCTCTACGTCTCGCTGTGTGCCGATTATCTTGGTTAAGACCCGTGCATGGCCTGATGCGCTGTTATAAAGCATATTAATTTGTTCATGGTTTCTGCACTAAACACATTTGGCGTTCGTTGTCACCATTAAACAATCCGATCACCCAAGCTGTGGAGTAAGTCAAATCTACGGGAATTTACTTTCGTCACGTTGTTGGCTTGGAAAGGTTTTTAAGCTTGCAGCTCTTTATTTTGAAGAACTTGGAGTCAAAGCTAATAATTTTTCACCTCATGGTTCTCAACGGTTTTAGATACGCTAGATTTTAAATACAATATATCCTCTGGAAAGAACAGCGCAAAAACTACGTGTTGATATAAAACGAGAAGTGAATCTGTAGTTTTGGTGTGCAGAGTCTTTTACAACTTTGCAATGTTTCTACGTTTTACTCTTTGTCCTTCTCTCGCTGTAGGTTCGTTGACTTTTATTGCTGAAATAAGTCGTTTGTATATTTAGAAATCGAATTTGATGTCACTGGAAATAATTTCTTTGTTTTTCATTGTAACAGTTCACTTAATTTCTTCAAACTCAAATCATATTCTACTTGAAAAATTTTGCTAACCAGGCTGATTTTTTAAACATCTGCTTTCATTTTTATGTGAGTCATTTGCGTGCACATTACAAAAGTGATATCTCCGTAAGAAACCTGTTTGGATTAGTTAACCGAAACGACACGTTTAGACATAACTTTATAGCAAAGTTCAAGCCAAAAGTTTCAAACCTTGTGCTAGAGTGTGCTGCATAGCCGAAAGGAAGCCAAGCTTGTTGGAAGGTCAAAGAAATTTTCCCCAATTTTAGTTTTTCACTTATTTCAACAGTTATCGCATGTTTTTCCATCAGTGTCATTGAAATATATGAATCTATAAAAAATTTCTACAATACCTTGCATTCCAATGCTTGGCCACATTTCTGCTTCCACACGAAATTGCAACTGGCATCCAGCAACGTGGATAACAGATTTTCGCTAAAACCTTTCTGAACGATTTTCACCAAATGTTACTCTATTTACGAAAAATTTTTTATTGAAATAATTTGTTTAAAGTTTCTAAGTTGCTAATCTCACTGATTAGCTCCGATTTTTATGAAACCAGAAAGATGAGCAGAAACTGCCTTAGAAAATTTTTTGTAAAATGTTAAAGCAACGGTTTTACACGAACAAAGCTTTTGAAGTTAAGCTTGTGGGTCAACTGATACCATCTCTGACGTGGAAAGCTGTCAACCGGACAAGTGCTGCGCTCAAAGCATTGACGGACAATTGCTCTTGATAAGATGAGTTTCGTTTGTTAATCTCGCCCCTTTCACAGTCCGTTTACCGATTAAAATACGAGAGTATTTTGCACCTGCTCCACAACCTTCATTGTCAGCAGAATGTCAGAGCTCAATACTTTTTTCGGCAAACGATTTTCTTTTCAAGGCTGAGGCAGGTATTTTAAGGTTAAAGAATTTGCTCTCAAAGGCACAATGTTATTTTAATGTAAAACAATCTAAGAAAACACTTCTTTTATGTTTTACTGAGAGTTTTTCCGCACAATTTGAAAAAGTGTGCATGAAGCTGCAATTACATCGCAAACGATAAACGAGCCACCGGTTAAAGTAAAACCGTGTGACGAGAGCAGTCATAGCTCGGCCTTCACTTCCCAATACATCGCCCAGGGCTTCTTTGCAACTTTGAGTACATTCTAGAATATGCGAGCATTGCATCGTGAATAGCGCTAAGCACTTAGTGAGGAAATTTCTGCTGTGCAAAAGGCAATAATTTTTCGATTATCGCATCAAGAAGGCAAAATGCTACACGACGTTCTTATCAACATGTTTAACACTTCGATTGAAAATTTTGGTCTGCACAGTCAGGCAGTTGCCACAGTGTGTGACAAAGCGTTTAATTCCATCTTTTCTCCATACCCGGTGACTCGTCACCAACGAGCGATTTTATGATACTGTTTTTTCAAACCGCTAACAAAAATTTGTGCAAATATGATGCCCGTTTGTTTGGACACGTTCGTCGGACAAGTGGCCACACACGGAGCTATGGACACATTTCGTACAAGTGGGAGATTGTAAAGAAATCTGCTTTTACGCATTGAGGCTTCAAACCCTATTCGGGTATAAACTTGTTTATAGGTAAATGCGATATTGCGTAATGCCCAGAAAGTCAGTTCAAAGCCAGGTACAGGACCTCACATACCTGGTTTGTATTGCAGTCTCGCATTCTTTTCACTAAGGTTGGAGCTGGCCAATCCAAATCGACTGGTGCGCTGAAATTGCCGTGCCAGCACCCTGAGAAGAAACATTCCTGCTTTAAAAACAGCTTTCGTAATGAGCATTCTCATGCATTGTAAACAAGCAATGCCAAGACGTTGACCAATGTGGAAGATAGAAACGGATTAAACAAAATCTCCGTTATCATCCGCGCTCTCGCTTGCTCTGCAGTAATTCAATAACTCTAACACGTTCGGAGAATTCAAGATTTGTACGAAATATTGGCATGTCAGTTTTGATCTCACAGAATTAGTTTTGTTTATATCACGGGTCACATACCAACACTCATCATGTTCGGTTGAAGGGTTTAGTTGAAGTATTACTCAGCAGAGCATCCCGAACACTCAGGTTTTGTTTTCTAATAAAGATTCGAGTGCAGTTTCCCTGCTGTGTTTATTTAGTTTGTGAAACTATACATGTATTTCATGAATATGTTCAAGCTGAGGTACAGGGACCTTAAACATGAAGAAATCCAAGTTCCATAACGAGCCCGAATACCGTAGATAACTTTGTAAGAACTCGTGGATTCTGTCACTAAATCGCAAAAAATAGATTGCGTTACGGATGTTCGTGATCACCAGCAGTTTGAACGGTAAATATTTTTAAAAGTTTGCGTGCGCTTGCCTAGCTTGAAAATTGCGTTGAGGTTGAAGTCCCAAAATAAGTACGAAAATTATTCAACATTGTGCTCTGGAGCGGAATTCTAAACACAATTTATTTTATAATTTAAAAAATATTTATTTCCTTTTAAAGGTTTATGCACACTGAGCAGGAGCGTCTGAAAACTGCCACCCTTACAAAATTCATGAGAAAGCAATAAATAACTCTGGCAACAAATCGCTCGCCATCAGAGAAAAATAATGTGGTTGTGTGAAATAACGCTTATATCTGCTTATATCCGACAACATGATCTAAGCTTTTGAGGCTGAACAATATTTTTGTCTCTCTTTAAATTTTGGCACCGACTTTATTATTTCCAAGACAAGGAACAAAAACACAACAAAAGCGATGTCCGATGACTTTATCGGAAGAAATTTGTATCCAAAATAAATACAAACAAAAATTATATTTCCATGAAAAACAAACGTTTCCACATAAACTTATCATCTAGAAACCGTTCTTTTTGGAAACGAACGCATGGTACTGAGCAGTACATCATTTTACACATTTTACACGAAAATTGATTATCTTACGTACCATTCAACTGCTTCAGTGAGTTTTGCAGGAATTTGTGCCATACGAAAAGCTGTTGGAACAAAACCCATTTGGTTATTTTTTTCATTGAAAGAGTTGACATCAATTTGTAATTCTGCAGTACCAAGTGTTTTGGTCGACTCAACAACATGAAAAATATAAAACGTCTCATTATTCATTTAAATCAAAGTTAATACTGATCACTCTTCCATGTGTTTCTAGGATAAGAATTTACTTCGGTACCTTACATTAAAAGGGTTTTTAACGGTCCGTAAAACCACGAAGTTTTTTACAAGTTCAGTTAAAAAATATTACAGCTCATCTCCACTTCAATTTGAAAGTACTTCTCAGTTGTGAGGGCATGATTTTATGCAAAAACAAATTAGGCACTGACGTACCGAGGTGTAGCACCGGAAACTGGTGCTCAGTGCGCCGAGCTATGGGCGCCAAGAGATCGCAACAAAAGGTATACACGGACGTGTTTAAGCGGTAGGATTTATAAAAAAATAGGTTCCTTAACCGAGAAAAGATTTTCTGAATCGCGGCATGGTGTATACAAAACCTATTACTGTCGTGAACAGTAGTGACCACGTTTTGTTGAACATAAACATTTTAAATGGCACCCGCGCCGCGTCTGTGATCGATTAGCGTTTTGTACATGACGTGTAAAAAACGTTGAAGTGTTACCAACGCATCTGCCAGTTGAACGTTCTTGTTTCCTGATTGGAAAATTTGCGAACAGTCATCAGTAATGTTGAGATGTGAGTTTATTGGTGATTGTAACAGAAAAAGGATAGCTGAGGCTGAAATAGAAGAGCGCAAGTCAAAAACAGCTTTTTGGATTTTTCTTGTAAAGGGCTTTGTTGTAAAGATCGTGCTGATCAGCGACTTGCAACAACTATCTTTTTTTAGACGCACTACCTTTGTACAGGATGACTTGTACTGCTTTATCGTAAAAAATCCATAGTGTAGCCAAAATGAGTCAAACAAACACACGAAATGTTGAACATTAGCATTAGATAGTGTTAGCCTCTTTGATGCCCGATTAGCAGTTAAATTTAACCTCTCTGTTGGACCATCTCCTACAACAGAGAGTGATATGTAAAGTCATATAATGTGATGGTTACTGTTTATAAAGTATGAGCTTGGTTAACACATCACTTTTTATCCAAATAAAGTACTGCGTGTACAGGGTTCCATCTGCCGTCGATTCATCAGTACTACGATTTAAATTTCGAAATGTTTTAACTTTGGTTTCATGAAATGAAGAGATGACTTCGCAATCAGTACCAAAACGTAGACAGCCAATGTTGATGAACATTTTGCAGAAAATATCCACTGCATGCCTAAAAAGTAGGTTTTTGCTTGATGATTTTGTTAAACGTTAATCATGCAGTGACTTTAATGCAACAGAACTGAGGGTTACGCTGAACTACCATTTCAGAAAAGCCAACCTATCTGAGAAAATGCAGATTTTTGTGCTGTGACGATCCTGCCACATCCTATAAAATTATTTCTGGAGATTTAGCGGCATTGTCAACTGGACCCTTCTGCAGTTTTGCTGTCAAGTAGAGGCTTACCTATATAGGCAGTATTATGACTCCCATCTCAATGAAGACGCATTTTTACAATCACCCTAGACTGACCCATTTTTACCTGGGTGTGTCATTTTCTTTCAGAAGCTATTTGTTTCAACTGGTGCATGCCGCCCTCCAGCGACTCCAATCTTGAAACAAACTTTTTTCGTAATGGACAAGATAGCTTGAAATCCACTGTTGTATGCTGAAGTTAAACAGTCCGTCACAGGTTTATTGTCTAAGACAAGCCTCAATGATTTCTTTGTGACACATGTAAGTTTCATATAAAAAGTTAATCTGGGCGCAAAACGTCAACTCAAGTGCACGTTTGCGATAAAATGCTTGAAACTTTCATCTGGTGGCGATAGTGATTCTGTTGCAATTTTTTCTCCGAAAAAGATAATACGTCTTCATTCGTTGGACCACCGGGTGCCACACAAACCGTCTCCTGACAGGTGGAGCGAATAATCTGCAAGCAGGAAGGAAACCGCGGCTTTCGTCGATTGAACTTGGTCTTGTCATTTTTATGCCGCCCCACTAATCTGTGCTGTAATGCGATTGCAGTGACAGAGCTCTCGCGAAAGCAGCAGAAAAAGTATTGCGAATCCGAAATATTTGCGTCTTAACTTTATCTGAAAATACCTAATGAAGCTTGAATCTGGCTTGGGCGATTTATGCCATAAGTCATGGGCGTAAGTTTTCTGCCACCATGCTGTAATTCCTCCAGTTTTGCAAACTGTAAGCATTACACTGACGCAAGAGCTAAATGTCTCAGAAGCAATCACTCTTTTCACTTAAGGTGATATCTTCCGATGAATTGATGGTCATCTTTCAGATCAATGAGCATTGAAAGACAATTTGTTTCTAAGCAGAAAATGCCCGTTTATTTTTTTCACAGGATACGTTAATAAATACTTACGTTTTTGAGCAAAAATGCAACTAGTCATTGGCGTACCTAGCACTTGTGCCGCCCGAGGCGGTAGTAGAATTTGCTGCCCCTAAATATTCGAAGAATCAACCTTGAAGAATATTATACGAAACGAATAAAGACTGTTTACTTCGATTGCAAACACTTTCACAACGGAGCAACATCAAAAATATGTACACGCAGATCGCAGTTGTAGGCTAGGCGACAGCAGAAATGCAACTCACACGAGAAATTTTACTGCTGCACAATGATTTTTCTTGCTATCCTTGCAGCAAAACGTAAGTTGGTTTGTTCACGCATTTTTGTGACTCAAACCATGAAATAACAGAAATCAGTAAAAGGAACAAACCACCAAGAGGCAGAACGATTAATTGCATGTTAACAAAGAATCAAATGAGAAAAACAACTGAGGACTTACGAATTCTGTAAATTTACGTGAACTATGCATTTGAGACACAAAGAGTTGGCGGAAGGGCTTACAGGTCAACCACTTCGCCAGCCCAGTTGACATAAATCAATGCTAAAGTGAAGACGTTTCAAGTGAGAAGGAAAAATGATGTAGCAAAATGCAATAATTTCAACATCAGACAGAAGTTAGTAACAAAGCACAACATCAAAGAAAAACAATTAACACTGAGGATGTAAAGCATAATGTACAGGAAGGGTGGTGTGTGCACTAGGAATTGTGAAGGGTACTACAGAGTACAAAAGAAGAGGCACTATATACAAATTTTTCAGAAAAGTGGAACAAACATATGAATGAAATATCAGCTGACATACTGGCAAGAGAACAAGACATTTTTGTATTGTTTTACAAATGAAAAACATGAAAGAAACTTCAAATTTTTAGGAATTTCAGACCAAGTTTTGGGCCAATGCATTAAAGAAGCTAACTCAAAGATGTTTTCATGCTGCGTAAATGGTATTTTTGCAATGAAATTAACCTTGTTTGATAATTGTGAACTGATGCAATCTTTCAAAATAATCGCCCGTGTTCGGTCATTCCATAGTTATCAAAATACTACATAAACTATTCCAAGTAACTTCACTCCACAGGTGAAATAAGCAAGGAATCAATCACAAATTTTAATAGGAAATCGATTTCACGTAAAACTGCGCATCATCAGTCCTTACATCTGCAAGCAATGCTAACAGGTGAAACGTTGAAAGGCTAAAGCAAGGCCAGAGAAAGTAAACAACCTCAAGACTGTAGTTAACATAGCACAACACCAACTGTGACAATTAAAACTGGAAGTAACTGGAAATTTCGTCTTACTCAACTGAAAGTATTCACTGCAACTTCAAAATTAACTGCAAAGAAGTTATATAAACTTGGCAGATGATAAAATTTAAATATATCAGGAATTTTTTAATTCCGTACTTAAAATATAGAATATTCGTTTCAGTTTTGTCACAACTCATACAACTTTATTCTCCAATCTAATTAGAGGAGGTAAAGTAGCTATTCGCTCTTCCACAATTAAGTATTGAGTAAGTTGGATAAGAACCAAAAAGTGCAAAATAGAACAGATCTGAGCACGGAACTGTTGGTGTAGAGTTTTAATTTGAGCAAAATTCCACATAGTTTAGAAAGATTGTGTTACCAACCACGCCCGTAGCCAGGTTTAAAGTTTGAGGGAGGAAAAAACGCATTTGGGGGAAAGATTTTTGTTTTTATCATATGTATACAGCAATTTTTCTTGGCATAATAAAATTTGGGAGAGAACAAAAATATTGGGGGGAAAATTGTCCCCAAATGGCCCCCGTGGCTACAGGCTTGTTATCAACGCTTTTATTTGAGTCATCCAATCAAGTTTATCACCATGTATAATGCCAAGGTATCTTAACTTACTTATTTTTGATATTGGTTGACTATTAATATAAACATGAAAAATTATTCTTGGTGTTATTCATAAGCATAAAATTACTTTCGGAAATTTGTTGGCACAAACCAAGCAGTCCAGTTTGCTGACTATAAAATAATTTTAAAAAACATTTTTAAGTCTAGAAAAAATTATTTTCTTTAAATGGAGGGATAGCCTGCGATAGCAAAGGGCCTTGACTAAGAGTTGTGGGCTGGGAAGGGTTGGTTGGTTATTTCACGCTGCGCACGTGCAATCAACTTAAACTGCAGTCGAGTAATTACCCCGAAAAATTAGTGCGACAAACAGACCTGTCTGACGTTCTAACACTGAGCTGCCAACACGCAGTGAGGTCACAAAGCATCTTTATTCTTTAATCAGGAGAAAACACGGCAAGCCTACTTATAACACTGTCTCATGACAACACACAGAGTAACACAGACATTGAGGACAGGAACACCACATAACCTGCTACGAAAGCGACATATGAAATGCGGTGAAACGCGACGTAAATGGAAACGCAAAATCTTCAATTGCCAGGTAACACTAAATTTTTCAGCGATTTCTCATTTAGTTAAAAGCATCGCGAGATCGGTTAACCTCGTTTGACTCATTGCACTTCCAAGATAAGTTTTGATCATACTTCATTACAGGGCCGCAACCAGCAGGTGATATTTTTGGGGAGAGGCGAAATGATTGCAACTTGTTGTTGTACCTAACAAGTAAAGATATTTTTGACAATTTCGCGGGCAATTGCCCGGTTGCACCTCCCCTGGTTGCGGGCCTACCTCATTAATCCCTCAACCCCTGAAACTCTGCAAGCAACAAAAACCCTTCGTCGAAGGTTTTCGAACACGCAAAATAAACAAGCTGAGCTGCACCGCTCCGTTGCGTTTTATGCAGCGAATAACGCACGAAATACGTTAAGATAAATGGAAAACATTGTTGGTAGCGCACATTGTGAATTGGTTTTAAGTAACACTTCTGGCGGTTCAGGACTTCAGGCACATTTCAGGTGAATGCAACAATGTTAAAAACATTTTCTTCCTACCTCGTTTGTGATGATTCAAAGCCTCGTCTTTGTTTTGCTCGGTCGAGCGCCTCGTTACTACACTTCAAAGGTACCGCCCACAGAAAGCGCCTCTCAGCGTGGACCACCCCTCCCGCACCCCCTTAATACGCTACCGCAACCAATGCAGTGGGAGAACATAATATTCATCAGCGGTTGTAAGGATTATGCATCACACAAGTTTTAATTTTCAGCTTATTTTACTGATAGCAAGCTTGACGTCTAAATACGTCAGTTGTCTTTATCTGTCTGATCAGCTAACATTTACGTTTCCAGCGCACGTCTGCGAATGAAAGCGTTATGACGTAGTTAGCAAATGTGTAGGCCTAAAGCTTGCACGTCGCACACTTCTTGTTATTGTGCATGGATCAGTAGATCATGTATTTCCGACTGTCTCTCAAGATCCGTTTCGGATATATGTTATAGCGTATTTGACACGGACCTAAGGGAAGGAGGTCAAAGGCACTGGGTCTTAAAGTTTCTCCAGCAAAAATTAGAAATGTTGCACGTGGTCGGCATAATGCAAACGTACCTGCTTGCACAAGTCAGTGAATAGATTGTATATTGAAGGAAGCAGAAACAATGAAGCAAACGTAAAAATGACGAAGACCAAATTTCATCTAAAAATTTCAACGGAATGAAAGTTATGCATAGTTTATTGGCGACCATTTTTCAATTCTAAAGTATGATGTAGAGCAATGGAAGTGATAGAGCTGATGTTTACAATAGTTGAATGTTACCTGTAAACGCCAGTTATAACATAAGCAACAATTGACACAAGCTGCCTCAGTGTTTTGGTGAATATCAAGCTGGGTCAAAAAGGCGCGTTGTTATTAGGGCCGGTTACGCAATACAACTGTTTGTAGAATAGCAATCGTTTCTGCTACCAACGCGAAGGCGCATCGACATTGACATCTTTTTTTTGATTTCATGTCCATTTTGTCCAGTAATGGCATTTTGATTCGTTGCATCCCCCAATTTTGGTTGCATTTGGTGATATACGTGCTGTAGATCGCAATTTTCTAACGTCGATTGCTCTTACAGTGACCAACACCATGCTACACCAAGCTTTTATTGACAACTACAATTCATGTAACAACCTTGTGACAGAAGTGAGTAAGCCCTTTTCTCGAATAATGTCACCCCCTTGCGAGCAGTACAGTTATCGACATTTCTTTGATTACTTCACCGTGACGGGTAATTGACTGATTTTCAGCGTAAAAGACGTGTTTGGTTAGCGTCTTAGGTATGTGACCTACAGCAGGTGCGATACAACTGTTCATGCGTCAAGTAAGGACGCCCAATCGAATGTCATAAATTATTGTTTGCTTTAGGTGCGACAAGAACAGTCGTTTGAAGGAAAACATTTTTCGTCTTTGAAATGTTGTGTTTTTGAGGCAATCGCCTGAAAGACGGGGTTTCAATTTCGGATGAAAGTGGTTCATAAAATGTCAGACTTGTAACCAACACCAACGGCTGATGAACTCAGGTAGGTCTGTGGCGAGGAAAGG
>JGI24022J15233_10001499_pt1 | contig 19677 bp, 17 predicted proteins | sample Ectturendosymbi2_FD_15233 | JGI IMG/M metagenome (IMG submission 15233) | reverse complement strand
CGGGGGGTGCGAGAAGGGACTTCTTGAGGTGCGAACTTCCCTGATAATACAAAAAACAATACATCAAATGGTGCAAGGGGTGAAAAAATGATATTTCCTTCCGGACGGGGTGCGGGCTTAAATGAAAGGAGAACCGCTGCGATAGAGTAACCAACGTAGCGTTGGAAGTGGCGTGTGTGTCGCTTACGGATAAATCAGATGGCTTGCGATTAACGGTCAGCCCAGTTGTTGTTCAAGCGTTTTGCCTCGTGTCCCATAACCAAATTGCCTTCGGTTGAAAAGTTTCAACCCTAAGCAAAGCTAGATAAAATCTTTTACCGTTTACAATCCATATCAACTCTCCAGATGAATGCTGTGCAGCTTGGTGGCTTTCCTTCGCCATATTTAGCTATTCTGCATGCGCGCGTAGACCAAAAACATAAGCACGCCTGGATACTTACAGGCTGACACGAATGCATCCTACATGGGAGAAACTGGAAATTAGAACTACATTACACTTAAAACCCGGATTAAATGCGAAGTATCGAATTTCAAACTATACCACGCCTGCAACCACTGAAATGCATGGTTTGCATTTAGGAACCAGGGTACAAACTTGCAAAATTTCTGAAGTTATCGTGTACATTAGGGATTGAAATGTTTTTCATCGAAATCTTTAACCCTATCTTACCGTTAGATCTGTTTTAAAGAAAACGAATGGAAAGTCGCGTTTGTAAAAAAAGTTTTTATGTTGCATAAAATAAACATAGTTTTGTATGTTAGCAGAATCGCTGATGTCAAACGTCATGCCTCACCAAGTAAACTAATTGTGACTGGGGAGCACTTGCTTCAGATTTATTTAAAAGTCGCTTTTATCACCACATTTGAACCATTCCCTTCAAGGTGTATTAGACACGTTTTTGTTGTTTGCTGCTATTTTCTAGGAACTTTCTGTTACTTTTTGTGATATTGACCCACCTTTTTATTTGCTTGAGCAGATGACAACACACAAAGAAGTGAAATTGACAGCAATGCCGTAAGTATAGTTATTTTTGCTTTAATTTTCCTACTCATACTCACAACGGTATTTTTTACACCAGTGCCACCAGTCAGTGTGTTTCAACGCTTTCTAAGACCATGATTTGTCTTTATTGATCTTATTTATCATTTTTTGCTCGGTGAAACATGATTGCAATACCGATTTTTCGCATTGGGTTGATGCTGTTTCGAGCTAGAGTGATTGACGAGCAGACCAGAAAGCTGTCAGCGATAGTCCTTTCATTCGCTGTTTTTGACGACTGGAAGCAAGCGTGATATGTTTTCATGTCTATCTGTTGACGGCAACCTTCCGGCCATCAGCTGAGCTCAGGGCTTGATCTGCGCCGTGGTCTCCACTCGGAAGTAGCAGTTTCCGGTTACGCGATAGTTACATGGCGTTTTCCGTGGATGTTGCACTTCCATTATTGAATACCGAACACTGAAGTTAAAAAACAATCCGTAGGAAGATTTTGTTCAGCAACGCTTTGTTTTCCTTTAATCAACGCGTCTTGCCAGTGGGCATTGCAAAAATCATGAATACTTTTCTCACGTTTGGTAACAAAACGTGCGATCTTGGCGTATTCTTGCAAAGTTTTTCAAGAGCTACACAAGTATGCTGTTAAGATGAACTCACTGTTGGGATTTTGCGGTTTGTTGGATTTAAACAAGGATTCATTTCGATCACTCGTAATCGCCGCTGAAGTCCTTACTTTTTTCATTTGTTTTTGGATATAATCGTTGTCAAGGTGTTTGAACAAATGGTTTAATTGGCCACTTGCAGGTGGTTTCATGGAAAAATCACTAGACAAATTGCGGAACAACTGCTCCAACCTCGATCAAACGGACTCTTTCTTGTCCGTGAATCTACCAACTTTCCGGGTGACTACACCTTATGCGTTTGCTTTGATGGTGACGTTGAGCATTATCGAATTATTTATAAAGACAACAAGCTCACCATTGATGAAGAGGAATATTTTGAGAATCTGACCAAGTTAATTGCGGTATGTAGCGGTTGTTTTAATTTGTTGTGAGTGTTTCATTTCCCACTTTGTGTTTTTTTATTGTACCGTATACCAATTCTCTAGTTGTTTCGTGTGTTTTTCTATTCTGAAAGTTAAGATGTTATTTGCTTAATACAGTGACGGCGTTACCGTCTAACTTTATTGATTATGACCGAAAGACGATCAAATTCATGGTTTAAAACACGAAATAAGTCGAATTTGTACTAAATCTCGTTTATCTTTGGCACGATGCTTGTGCTACATCCATTGACGGTGGATGGCCGTCGCCTTCGAAATCTCTTTGGTATGTTGTTGCGCTCACACGGCTTCTTTGAAGTTTTTCTGGAAATTCCAGTAACTTTTAACTGTGTGAAACGTTGGCTTCTGGCTAGACAAATATTTTCACCCATCTAAATTGCCGTGCTTCATGATTTCATGTTGAGAGACTCCTTTGCTTGTTGGCTTTCGGCATTATGCAGTATGACTGAAAAATCAACGTCCGCTCGCACGCCTCCAAGAAAATTCCAAGTCTCTTCATTTATTTTTCACAGCATTACGAGAGGGATGCGGATGGTCTTGTGTGTGCATTACGAACTCCTTTGCAAAAGAAAGGAGGCTTGGAATTTTCGGTGGACACAGAAGACTTTAAGAAAGGTATGTTTAATAATACTGAAGTTCCTGCGCGCATTGCATGTTCCATCAATGAAACCGTGTTATATTGATATGTTAAAGCTAAGTAGCGTTTTGTTCAATTGTTTAAGATGCCGAGGTAGTCCCTTTGACGGATTTCTTTCTTGAGCTGTTTCGTTGATTTTTAAAATATTATACCGTGTCAATACCTTGTTGAAAATAAGTGGATTTTCATAAGAGCGAATCTCTGTTTTGATCGAGGCAATAAACAATGATGATTGCATTACTTCTTGCTGCCTTGGTGTTGTCTTCTGTGTTCGGAGATCTTTTTAGCGGATTGTATTGGTCTGTTGCCAGCCGGCTGGGCAATAAACTTTGAAGAACTGCAACTCGGAACAATATTGGGAAAAGGAGATTTCGGTGACGTCTACGAGGGCACTTACAAAGGTCAGAAAGTAGCCGTGAAATCTGTAAAGGATCGATCGAAAGCAGCTCAGGCTTTTCTGGCCGAAGCGTCAGTGATGACGTAAGTATGGCGAATTGCGTTAACACATACGTATGAAGTGAGGTCATCATGCATTTCAAAATTGACGTCGTGCATGTGCATTTTCTGCGGTCAAGTAACGAGCATTGTATTTATTAATGCTGGACCTCACGACTAAGCTCGAAAGCTCGTATCTATGTGGTTCTTGCTGCAGGATGAAGGTGAAATATGCTACGAACCATATCTCCGTATCTATCGCCTAATTTGACTCCTATTTGCTGCCGAAAGGAGAAAATAGACGTAACCGCTTGTGCACCAATTTTTCATTGTTTGGCATGGCTAACAAAAACTAAGCAAAACATTAGTTTCGTATAACACGCCCGTCAAGTCCCGCCAGTGATTTAGTTCATTTCAATCTCGAAAAGACTGACGCGAAACAATGGCCAGCGAAATGTCTCGTCGAATTCGAACAAACAAACCGAATTCTTATCGAAAGAGTTTCAAACAGAATACCTGCGCGCTGCGCGACAGAATACACCAAAACGAAAGTGGTGGCTTAGTTCAGTATGTCAACACGCCGATATAATTTTATGTACTTTAACATATCACTGCGAACAGGTCGCCAACAGAAAGTCCTGTCGCTCAGCACAGTAAGCTTCATCCAATCTTGCGCGCGTTTGCGCAAATGACAGTGACCGGCGGTTCGTCAAAATGATATTTACCATGATTTAGCGACGTGTGTGGACGCAAAGCGTTGTCTACGTGCGCGCACCGAATAGCTGAAAGTTGTCTTTTTTCAACTTTTGCCAACCTTGGTGCCTGAAGCGATCAGGATTTAACTGGACGACGTTAAAGCTGAAGCCTAAACGCTGCTATGTGATCAAGAACTCTTCGAATCAGTCGCTCTGCTTAAACGAAAACGAAACGTACAACGTGTTATGCGTGTGGTGCTTGCTTTGTGCTTTACAGATGTTGACTTTTGAAAATCACATAGAGTAACTTTGAATTGTGTTGGCAGTATGTGAACTGGAAGCATCCCGTTAACGCACAAAACTGTGATTTGTTTTCGCACTTTTTCAGATCACTTCATCACAAAAACCTGATACAGCTTCTCGGTGTTGTCATTCCACCTGCCATGTCAAACGAACCCATCTACGTGGTGCTTGAGTTCATGACGAAAGGCGCTCTGCTGGAGTACCTGCGGTCGCGCGGTCGCTCCTTGGTGTCCAGCGCCGATCTGCTCAAATTTGCCAAGTAAGTAAAAATCAGCTGGTCACGAAGACTTGAAACTTCGTTTTGTTTGTCGTTGATCGACACTAATTGCTGTCTTGACCGTGGCTCCCTGATGTAATCGTGGCAATTGTGTTTTAGCGTGAAGTTCGAAGGTCAATATTTAACGAGCACGCAATCGTGCAACCGTGAAGACGCATAACCAGTGAAGCGTTTGGCAGCACCCTGCATCTAACAGTGTGTTAGTTGTGCTTTGTTTTCGGGAGACCCCGGAAATGCAAGGACGAATAAGTAGGCAAAGAAAACGAGAATGCCAGTTGCGCTGTATCTCTTCCTGAAACGTTTGGCTGCAACGCGGAGATCAGCTCCAACAATGTGCGTTGACGCGAAGTACACAAAAAATTCAGGAATCCCTTTCGGTCTCGCATGGTTATGAGCGAGCGCAAAAGTATGTTGGCTTGTTCCTTTCTTTTTTATGCTTGATAAACAGTCATTTCTCAGCAGTATCAGTGATCTCTTGCAATGAACGTAGCGATTTCAGCACAAGGAAGTGCTGGTGAAACTCACAGTGATATTTATGGATAGTATGCTGTGTACCCTGATGAAGAGCAGGGTCTCCAAACTACGGCCCGCGGGTAAAATCCGGCCCGCGAAGCCATTTTAACCGGCTGCAAAGATGAAAAAAATAATATATTTTACGAAATATGTGTTGATTTGGTAGAATGTAGCATATCCCGAAACAATCGCAATGAGCAAGGTGTCCGGCCCTCGAAATTTTGTGAAATAGCTTATGTGATCCTCGGACAAAAAAGTTCGGAGGCCACTGTCGTAGAGAGCCGCACCTTTAGCCATAATGATTGCGCTGAGCTTGCATCACCATCAATGCTCCCTCTTAAGGTGCGGAACTGCAGAGTACGACCAGACCATTTGCGCAGTGGAATCTCATTCTTGCGCACTTACAACATTCCAGATTTACTATCGCAGATCTATCACCTGAAACCCTTCGCTTGTAGTACATTTGCATGGTTGCACAACGGCATGCTCACTAAAACAAGCATTTACTCAGTGTAAAATTTTCGTAAAGGGAACAGTGATCACCATTGTGGAGTTCTTCTGTTAACCGGGTGCACTGTTATACCGGACTGTGCTTTAAGAGGTGTAGAAAGGACGTAAAACATAGCACATCAACACGAACACTCTCGTACCAGACGCTGGTCCCTGATTTGGCGCAACTAAATTAGTGACGTGGCAGCTGCGTAATCTCGCCAACACATTTCCCCGTACATCGACATGATTTGTGTTGATGCACTGCACGACTTTGCGATCCAGGTAAGTCGGAAAAGCCCAACGCGCACACTCGCACGTGCTTGGCGAGCAAGTTCGCTGGTTCGAACGAAACTTGCTTCGAATGAAACTTTCGATTGAAAAAGTTTCAAATTTCGAATGAAACTCGAAATGAAAAGTTCGCTGGTTCGAAAGCTAGGACTAATGGTTGTAAAGAGAAAATAGTTGGTTTGGTTGCCATCCGTAAGTGAAAAGATGAATAACTTCGTGGATGAATGCTAATTGCCAGGTAAATACCTACTCTCTCTACAAACACCTTTGCTGTCGGTTTGTGAAGCTGGTGCAGTAGTTATGGCTCCCACTGCTAGGTTTTTCATCTGGGTGTCTAGGCTTAATTGTGAAAAATCCCGTTGAATCTGTTTTATTTTGAAGATATAAATTGGGAAATTAGTTACAGTAAATCTAATAGTATAATAAACATATCTTCCAGTCATTGCAGTGTTCGCATGCGATCATCAGGTGAAAAAAGTGCTCATTTCGGTGAAAAAAACGGGTTCAGTTGGTTTCACACCCTCACACCAGTTTCACTATCAAATAGTGTAGGTCAGGGTGCAAAATTTTCTGTGAATGTTAGTAGCGCGCATAAATTTTTAGTAGCGCACACATATAAGCTTTGTCATAAATATTTCATATGCATAATGTATAAAATGTAAAAAAAACGTTCGCGCAAGTTTTTGGTCGCGCGATGCGAGTGTGCAACCGCATTTTTGCACCCCTGCTGTAGGTTGCTTGCGATCCGGTATACAGTAGTCCTGCTGTTGCGCGTACAACAAAAGTAACATGAATAAATAGCAAACGGTTACATAAACAAGGGAAAGATTTGCATTTGGATGAACGATGTATCATGACATTGACTCAGACGCCTGTTGAACAAACTGATGAAACAATGTTTCAGACTGAATATTTAAATTTCTTGGTTGTCCTATCCATGCAAATTAAACGATTTCCATTGGAGGAATTTTTGCCAACTTAGGGATTTTAGATTCCGTTCCAGCTCAAGATCTCATAAAAGATCTAATTTCAATCGCAAATGTGGTCATGCATTTTCCCCATCTTGTGCCTGAAGATCAGCTGGAGGCTATAGCGATAGTTTAAAGATGTGTCCTTGTTCCACAAATCTACCCCTGATTTCTGGTATTATCTGCGTAACATCAAAGATGGCATAGATAACTCGGAGTTTGGAATACTTTCTGATTTAATGTCCTGCCACACTCTACGGCAACACTAGAAAGAATATGTTCACTTCACACTCGCTAAAACCGCCACTGTTAAGGAAAAGTTGTTGGCAAAACAAGCTTTGGTAAGAAACCAGCAAACCGGCTTTTAGACACCTAAGCCTGAATTAGTGAGAGATGTCATTAATGGAGTGTGTCACCAGCGTTATATTAGACGTCTTGAGCAATGGACAAGTGATCCAAATGTTAATGTTCACGCTGGAGAAGAGAATTTGGAAGAGGAACTCTTAATGTCTTTTCGCAAGATTTCTGTTTCTTTTTCACGTACAATCTGGGTTTGTTTATAAGAAATTACTGCATGCGAGCCCTGACAGTAGTATGTCAGCGTGCACCTGGTACGGCGTTCCTCCGTGTGCCGCGTGACAGTTTCAGTTGTGGCGCCGTTTTTTTTTTTGACAAATTAAAGCAATTTGGTTAAACTTGTGTCAAATAATTTCTGATATTGTTCGGCTATGATTGCTGTCGGTTGATCCAGTAGTTCCCAGCCTTTTCATTATCGGATACCAGTTTAGGGCCAAGCACCACCTACGCTTCCAGAAAAGAACTTGGATCAAGTGTCTGTGTAGTGCAAAAGAGGGACACAAATGAAGTAACGGCGAAAAGGCAGTGTCGTGTTAACCAGTAAATGACATCGATCTCTTATATTTGCAAAAAGGCACTTATAATTGCGAAAGCTCGAAAATCACCAAAATTTGTTTGAAAATGTGCTTTGGCGCATGTCAGTAGTGCCCATTGCCCATGTGTGACAAGGCGGTTTGAACTTACCAAAATGGCGATCACGATGGTTGAGAACCCCGTGTCAGTATCCGCGGAACAGCGTGACGGAAAAATGCGAACTTGAATCGGAACCGCTGCGGATAACAACTATTTGTGAACTATGAACCTACAACCTAGGTGATTTATAATTGCTTGTGCGTTTGTGCGTCATACTGTACACCTTGCATATGACATAAGCTTTGCCCATGGGGACCACAGAAAGCTGTTGTTGGTCACCTTCAACAGCAGTAGCACTTGTCCCATCTCAGCGGAGAGGGTGATGAGGAATACGTGGCCCAGAAAAAATGTTCTGTGGCACCTTTCGTGAATACGAGCAGAGTACCCATGGTTCTTGTCTCGAACACAGGTGCAGGTTGTTTTTTGAAAGTGAAAAATCGTTCGCGTATGAGTTTATTCTTGCTCTTGGATCGCCCGTTTTTAGGCTGCAATTGCAACACTCGTGACATGATCAATATGAGCTGACTTGTTGACAAAAATCAGAAAATGCAGACATGTTGCATGAACAATTTGTACTTTTCTGAGGCCATTGCATGAAAAATTTGTCCTGTTGTAATTCCTTGCAATTAAAACACGCAAGGAAAATGAGAATGCCTTGTTCTCATGCTAACATTACACGTGAAAACTTACACCAAACGATTGAAAGGTAAGGTGAAGAAAACTAGCTGCGTACAACCCGCCAGCACATTCCACTGGACCCCAACTAAGCCTAGTTGGCTATGATGTCCGTATAGATTCATGGACCAGAACGATTCGCTTTACTTCGTTTGCAATCAGCACGAGAACAGTTGCTACCAGGCGTAGTTAATAGGGTGCTGATCAGCATGGATGGGCAATAAGCTTCTCAGCTCAATTGCGGCATTCGTATCAAGTATCACTTAATAACATCAGTTGCAAGCGTTGGCATGCAAACATTGTGTGCGTGCTTGGGAGTATGTTGACAGTTTATAAAAAAACTGCAGATTACCCGTGTGCGACTGAGTTTTAATGAAGTTCCTTGAAACGTCGTCCCAGTGTTTCTGCCTACGTTTTGTCAATCCGATTTACACTTTACCTGACTGCGTGCATTCATATGCGTAACGTAGCGCACGCGGCTACCTATCGACAAGCTTTTCACAACTCTTTCTCTGTGATATGTGATACTGTATAGGGAAAGACAAGTCGCGCAGACGCCTAGTGTGGTGGCGGAAGCTCGTGCAAGTGTTGTAATGCGTGTGAGTCATCGGTTGGGCNAAGTAATTCCGGGTCGAAGAAACCTCAATGCGTTCTGTCGCTTACACTGGGCGTGAAAAGCTGTTATTGATGCGTGTCAGACGAATATACTGGGATGCACGGAGAGATTTCAGTGGGCCGCGTTCAGATGATTGTTAGCATTACGCCAGCTAGTTTCTGTTTAAAATTTGCGATAATAACCCATAGAGTCTAAAAACGAAATACTTAACTTCTTTTTTCGCCCGGGAGATACACCCCTCTTGTACCATGTATCGCCATTGACATGACAAATGACATAATAGCAATGGCATCAAAGTGGGAAGAAGAAAGACTACCCCCCCAAAATGTGACAAGAAAGATGACCCACAGGTTTGGACTACATCCTTCCTCCAGCTGCTGATTGTATCAGAGAAATAAACATCAAATTCGAAGGCAATCATTACCTACGAAAGACCACAATTGCCCAAACACTAACAAACTACAAGCACCTTACTGCAAGCAGTACAAAAACGCAAATCGAAGGCGCGTCAAGACCTCGCAAGCACTGTGCACTTTGTGGTTACCGTGGGAAACACAACAGATGCATGGTCTCGTGTGTTTCGCAAAAAATGACAAAAAATCAAACTTTGCGCTGAACCATCACCTGGTGTATGGACACTGTGGTATTTATTTAGTGACTTTGTGGTATGTCATCACCAATATGTTGGCCAAACAGTAAACAAATTTTTTGCGAGATAGTAATTGGAACAAACCAGATAATAAGGGTGGCAGGCCTTATCGCCGCACTATTGAGTGTTCCATGACATCATAAATAAACCATCCATCTTCGAAGCTAGCACTGTTACTTTTGTAGCAGAGCAATCAGAGTTGAGAAAAACCCGTATTTCTTAAATAAAGAAGTTTATATTTTCTGAATTGTTTTTATTGCATCATGCAATATCAACATTTTCAGACTTACGCAATAACTTGTTATACCTGTTATGGCATTCAAAATTGAGGGCAAAGAAATGTACCTATCTTTTGTTCTCACAAAATGTTGTTGGTCAGTTCACTCCAAAGTGGTAAGGCTCGGCAAGCATGCGCACAGCAAACGAGAAAAGCCACTCCCACACAACCTCTGCAGTTTCTTATCATGTTTAGGTGCATGCCCTGCTCGATCAGCATCTATAGAGTTTGTGTTTTTTCAACATATGGTCTGGCATGGTCCAACATCAGAAACAGTTTGGATGCAGAGAAGGCAGAATAATTGGTTAAAATATACCGATTTTACAGAGCTGAAGAAGATAACCATTAGAGTTTACTCAAACTGTTCGAATTATTCTCTTTTTTCAAGTCCTTCCAATTTCGTTGCTGTTTGTTTTGTTTGATTTTTAAAAAATTAACAGTTAACTGTACAAGTGTGCTGCTTACTTTACTCTTTATTTCATACCATATTTTTCAAAGGAAAAGTAAAGAGTAGGTTTTTGGTGGATTTTGTTTTTTTAAATGGGATTTTTTGAAAAAAAACGTTTTTTTTGGGTTGGGTCCGTTTACATCAACACTGAGAGGAGCCCAATTTTTACTCTGTCGTTACCTGTGAAGATAAATGGTTTAAAACAGTTACGTTCAAATTTATATTCAAAGCATGATCCTTCCTCGTGTGAAATTGTTTTATTATTGTATTGATTGGCGTTCAGTGATTTTCCCATTCAGCTCTGCCGAGTTGTGTTGACCTTTGCTAGGTCACCACCCATGCAGCTACCGATGTTAAAACTTCCCTTCACTGTGTTAGCATTCAATTTTAATGACGCTGTGTGGAGTGCTTCTGCTAATGAAAGCAATCCTGCTCAACGCATTTTACCAACGCTCTGGTTTCAGCCATAGCGGCGAGATACCGTCTATGTAGGTTTATTACGCTGTTCCATATTGGCGACAGTTTTCCAGTTTCAGCGAAATCAAGTTTTTCAGAACGACGTGCTTTCCAATTTTTTAAATGCCGTAGCTTTTGTTTTGATTTATTCATTTTAATTTTGGTTTGTTTGCTTTCTCTGCTCTTGCTTCAGCCTTTCATCTTTCCACCCGCAAGCATTGCTTGTAGATTTCAGGAGCAAGGATGCGTAGTGTTGGTTACGTGAAATAGATTTCCTTTAAAAAATTGGCAGATATATTTACTTTAGTCGCCTTTGTGAAGACTAGTTACTTATGAAATCCCTGTGCGTATTATCAAACTAAGCGAATACATAATAGCCCTGTTTTAGCAATGATTTTCAATACTTGCATTGACGAAGAAATAGACCTAGAAGCTGTCAAAGTAGCCAAAGTTATTTTTATACCTAAAATGGTGACGCTTCCAATCCATCTAGTTATCGACCCATTTCTATGCTCACACATTTTAATTTTGTTGCAGGTTTTGCAAACATTTTATCAAAAAAACAACGTACTATGTCAAACTCAATTTGATTTTTGATGTCTTTAACTGAAACAATAATATATCAAAAAGAATTGAAAACCTAAAGAAATTTATCTTTCTAGACCTGAAATGTGTTTGACATGATGGTTCATAGTATGATTACGAAAATATTATATCATTTTGGAATCAGAGGTAATGCACGTAATCTTTTCTCAAGCTATTTATCAAATCGTCAACATTTCGTGTCAATTCATTCATGCCAATCTGTTCAAGAATATGTACATTGTGGGTACCTCGGGGAAGTGTCTTGGGTTCTGCCATCTTTTCTCATTTATATAATGACATTCTAGATTGTCATACAATGCAAATACTTTTGTTTGCTTTTATTATGTCAAGTCTACATATAGTTGATCTACACAACATTAATGGAGAACTTGCAATGACCATAAATTGCTCATTCAGACCGAATTAACACTTGTATTTCGTACAACTAAAACAATATTTCGTACAACTAAAACAATCGATTTTGATACATCTTAACGATAACATGAACTGACAGGCTAATAAATCTAAGAACTTGGGGATTTGTATTGGTGAAAACTGAACTGGAAAACTCATATTTCATATCTCGCATCATCAATTGCACGAAGTGTTGGAGTCTTACACAAAATTTGCTCTAGACTTCGAAAAATCTAAACAATGCTCTTATTGTTTTAACTATATTTGACATTCTCTAATATTCTCCCAGTTGTGTTTCAGTTGTCTTTTGTGTTTTTCTATGAATCAGTGTTTCTGTACAACAGAAAATTCCCTAGTTGCTCTGTTGGGCATTGATCCAATGACAGATGCGGCCGTGAATTTCTGCCCCTTCATCCTGGCCTGAACTCAATTGGACATTGTCTACTAAAATCTATTACGCCTGCAACGTGCGTGGAAGCATTAATTTTGTTTAGAATAAAAAAAATTTTGGATGTTGGAGAAAGAATTTCGAAGCTGTCCTGGATCAATACCATTAGACGGCTGTTGTAAAATAAGCATATCAAGCATGGAACAGTATTAATATATTGAAGACTAAATAGCTAAAATCGTACTGACTTCAGTTGTGCTATGAATTTTTCCTACGGGAAAAGTTTATCCGTTTGAAATAAACTGTTTGCGTCCCAATTCCTGAAGCAGTTGATCTAGTTTATTTCAAGAGAGCATCATACTGCCAATTTCGAAGGCGCCACGAATTGTCAGTCCCATTTCGTAACACAAAATACTATGGATAGTCATGGTCAACGTACCGTACAGCATGCTTAATTTAGCGAATCTGGAGCAGCGACATCACCTTTACAACAACTTCTGATTTTCTTTAACTGTCGTTTTGCAATGAAAGGGACATCGCCGCTGGAATGGCGTATCTGGAAGCCAAGAAGCTAGTCCATCGCGACCTGGCTGCCCGCAATATCCTCATCTCGGATGACTGCATTGCCAAGGTCTCGGACTTCGGTCTAGCTCGAGACGCATCCTTCAACCTGCAGGGCGGCAAATTTCCGGTGAAGTGGACTGCGCCGGAGGCCCTGAAAGAAGGGGTAAGTGTTTCCGCAAAGCTCTCGCTTGCTCTTGTTTACATCTGGGTTGTATGCGTTGTTATCCTTTGAAAATTATGCTTTTTCTTGTGTCTTGATACATCATCTAAACTTTGAATGGTAAACTGCTTGGTGTTACCTGATCGTGGTCCCTATGTGCGTGCTGTGTTTTTCACTATCGTCTTCCTTTTTAGAAATTTTCCAACAAATCGGACGTGTGGAGTTACGGCGTGACTCTTTGGGAAATGTGGTCGTTCGGCAGAGTGCCCTATCCTAAAGTGGTAAGCAGGGTGCAATCGTTTGAAAAAGACACTTGTGTTGGTGTTTCTTTGATTACTACGGCTATAGCTTCGGTTAGCGACACTACGAAAACACTGAAGTGCTAAGCCTTGCGGCAAAAGTGGCTGAAGCAAGTAACCCACAAAATGTTAATCGCCGGCCCTATACGTTCACCAACATACTGCAGTAATTATCTTTCAGTCGTTGTACGTAATGAAAAACTCCTTTAAAATATCGCACGATGAACTTATAACTGGGAAGGCAAATACATTTGGAAAAGATACAAGTATTTTTCTTTCGAGTAGAGCGTCGCAGCTCAGTTGAGGCTTCGCACCACTTTTATTAAGCTATACGCTCGTTTGCTGTTTTGACAATCGCGGTTTTCCAGATTTGCTCCGCTCAGTGGTCCGGTAGTCAAACCAAAATCAAATGGAACTCTGCATTAGCGTGCTGGTGGGGCGTTATCGCATCTGTTAACAACGTGGCAAGTGGCTGCTCATTTCAGTACAATTTGTGTTTAAGCATAACACCAAAGGTGTTGCAAGCATTGCAGGATTGAACCTAATTGCAACGTTGTTGAATGAAGTGACGTCAAACGCTTTGCTTTTTCTTGTTGTCATGACGTTGATTCTTGTGTTTGCACGGAAGTGTTTAACAACAAAGTATTTCCCGACCGCGGTACCGCAGAGGGTGGTGATGCGCAACTGCAAACTAGTGGTAAGACGAATTAAAAAGACCAGTGAAACCATTTAGGAAGTAACGGTTGCTGCCAGCTTCCAGTGCGCTTTGATAGACGTGTTGCAAAACAGTCTAGCGACAATTCTGAGAGTTAAAAAAATCTTGTTTAACCAGTCCACGACTGGTTGAACGCGTAGGAGCACTGCTTCATGCGAACACGCAGAGTCAACAATTCGAACCCAGACGCATGCTCACGGGTTCACACGCACGAGTAAAAACGTTTGTTAATTCTTGCCGGCTTTTTTCAAGTGTTGCAATGAAAAGCTGAGTACCTCTTCGATAAACCATCATTTCCACCTGTTGCACGCGTTCACTTATAAGAAAAATTACAACCTTTCGTAGCAGCACTAAAGAACTTTTGCGCTTTGTGCTAGAAGCAATCGAGTTTAGTTCTAGTGCTCAATGAAAAACACCGGGAGTTATTTGTAAATGACTTGCATCAGTACAAAAACTTATTTGTTTGAAAGTTTTGTGCAAGCAGTAGCCCATAGTACCGTTTTAATATGCAACTGAGAAAGAGTACGATGTTGCTGACTGTAATTTAAACTCTGCTTTCGATTTCAAACTGAGCTCAGGTCTGTAAATTTGGTTTGCCGCGCGAAAAGCTTTCGCTTTCAAAAATAACTTCGACGTGACACTGACACCAGAAAGTGACTTAGGAATAACTCGCCTTATGTGTGTCATGCCAGGAAGCTGACGTTGTACGTCCGAAAAAAAAAACGTTTTGTATTCAGCAGCGGACAAGTCGTCTGGCCATCAAATTGAGGCACGCAATGCAATTATCTACTGTATCCCAGAAAGTTCACGATGTTTCTTGCATCCCGCCATGTTGCTGTCATGATCAAGTGGATTGTTGTGATCGCTCCGTAGCACTTCCGATATTGGGCACGTCAAAAGCCTACACTCAGATGCAGGGTGACCCCCGAAAAACTGAACACATAAAAATAGTAATGAATCTTATAAAAGACCAGCAAATTTCAAGATTTCTGCTGGAATTAACTTCAGTCAGTGTACTATTATTTACCAAAGATGCAGTTATCTTAGTCGCTGTTTTTCCAAAGTATGCTCCAAATGAGCTCGCAGCATTGGAGGTCAACTTGCACTTCACACAATATTGCCAAATACTCGAAACTCTTGCCATATTTCTCTGATTTTTGCTGTGATTGCTGCTTTCAATTCAATCGTTGGAGGGTTGTTGTGGTTGCACTATTTTTGCGATACCCCCACAAATAAAAAATTCGGGGGTTCAAGTGCGGTTAATGTGATGCCAACATCACACTTGCTGCTGATTATTCTGTCGTGAAATCGCTCTCTCATCAAGGTTAGGGAGTCACTTGATATCTGGGGTTGCTGGAACAACTTTTCATTTCGATCTATCCCTCTGCGTCGTCCCAGTGATGCCCAACTCTTCCACTGCCCTGAAAAATTATGCCTTTTGAAATGGAGCATGACGACACTGAAGCTTTCTCCGAAAATTTGCATGCACTACAGTCATGTTCGTCGGAACGATTTTTTCCAGGGGGGCAATAGTTGATTTTTCAGGAGGTGGTTAAAAAGATTTTTCCATGGGGGCAACAGTGGTAAAATTTCGTTTTACCAACTCTGAAACTTCGATAAAAACATTTTTCCACTAAAACGTTAATAGCAAAATATCAAATTTGAAAATCAAGGGGGAAGTCCCCCTTTGCCCCCCGTTCCGACGCCCATGACTACAGCTTATGATTTATTGGCGATATAGCCCTTCACGTAATAAAAGTTTCCTTGGGTGACCAAGGGATAGTTGGGAAGACTGTTATCCCAATATTTCATGATCAAACCCTTGTACCTGAAAAAGAAAGAAAAATCAGAATTGAAACTCTTATTCAAAGATTTGTGCGTTATGTTCTTTTGAGACACCCTGTATCAGGTTCTACCAGATGCTGTGCAGAGGCATTGTTATGTATGTACATATTGAGGTCTGTCGCTTCAGCGCACACAAGCGGTGTGCAAAGCGGTGGCAGGGGTTGAGTTCATCATGCAGTCTGCATTAAGATGCGCGCGTTTTTCGAACGCCATGTTTTTGTCTTACCGCCAGGCACTTGCAGACCCGCGCCTCTGAGGCGTTGTCATTATCATGCAGTCGTTGGTACTTGGTAGTAATGAACGTGCGACGCTGAAACCGCTCTTTCTTTTGCAGCACATAAAAGACATCTTGACCAAAGTGCAGGCCGGCTACCGAATGGACTGTCCTGACCGGTGCGAAAAGCCGGTGTACGATTTGATGCTCAAATGCTGGCTCAAGGAACCCAAGGACCGTCTCTCTTTTGCGCAAGTCGCGACAGAACTGGAGAAAATCCACCTCACGTGACTGACCGGTGGTAGTTTGGGGCTTGGCGAGGAGGCCCGAACCGCCTCGCAGTTTATATTAGCAAGGCGACTGATCTGCACTACAGTTATTCTCTATGCCGTCTGTCATTTTACTGCTGAGCGGTTGACGCTGTTTATGTTGCCGACCAACATTCGTCGGGTAAATGTCGGGAGCAGCACTATCGCTGCAGCAGCAGAGGATCTTCCGGTTGCATGTAGCTGGTCTTCATGGGCTGGAGCTAAACGTTTGCAGCGTGCGATTTGACTCAAGCTCCCTTTTCCGGTTGCCACGGCTGTTTGAATGGTGAGAAAAACCCATGCCATTATATTTAGTGCAAATAAGCCAAGTTTACTGCGTCTCAACCTAATGTATTCTCGTTACTGGCCGTTTTGAGCATGTACGTCGCAGCAACATCGATTTCCATTTGTTTCAGTTGAGAGGTAGCTGTTGCAGACAAAAAAATCCTTTTCTCGTGGTTTGTTTTGGTAGCGAATAATTGTTTGATATCTTCGATTCTGTTTTTCGAAAACACGGCGTTGTCTTTGTACGTTTCGTGTTCGTCATTGTCTCAAAAAGAAAACTAATTCACTGCTTGTCGTTCTCGGCAAATAATACCCCGTTGAGCCTCGCTGCCCGAAGCACTTAATTGTTTTCTGCGCCCGCGCATTATCGCCAGTGCAAATTTTTGCGTCATTTAATTGTGACGTGCAACCAATCATGCCGAACATCACATTGTCTGCCACTGCTGGAAAACACGATGGAAACGAGCGGTGGAGAAAGCCCGCAGGTTGTATCTTTCGTGCCTTACGCAAGCTAGGCTGCGCGGCGACTGCCCCACTATCGTTTTTGTCTTTGTTGGGTGAAACTCCATGACGAATACCCTTACGGTTGGCTTGCAATCTAATGCTTTCGCTGGCTAGATTGACCTGAATAATGGACGGACGAATGTTGGTTGCCGCTTGCATCAAATGTTGCGCGAATTCGATTTGTGCGCTCCTTTAACCATTACCCACGCGGTTTTCTGCCGAAGCGCTCAGGGCCACCAATTTACTTTAGGCAACGTTCCACTAGAATTGACATAACTTGGTTTGTTGCTTATTTTTCTGCGCTTTCAGAACAGCGATTTCAACAACGCATCAACAAAACAATGTTTTGTCGTGATGTTAAACTGTTCTCATAATCTTGAATTTTCTTAGCCAATGTTTTTTTAATTTTCTTCTTATCAACTATTAGTATCTTCTTGCAGCATCTTCTTGTTTCGTTACACCTGATACGGATGACGCAAAAGCAAAATAAAGCTTTTTTATACTTCTGGCCACCGTTTACAAGTTTCCTTGTGCTTCTGCTCGATCAAGTGAAGGTTTTGAGCCTTGCACGTCGTAATTGTGCATTTTTCGTGCTTCGCTTTTATGTCTGTACATGTCGACTATTCTGATTGAAAACGCCATCTAATGAATTTGTGTTAATCAATTAACAACACGTAAACTACAAACACGCTGTCCACTTAACGGGCCGCTGTTAATCGATACTGCTGCCGTATTGCCATGCGCGCGCTTTCTCCAGGGTACCTGGATGGGATGTGGCCTAACGGATTAGGTGATGCGAGTTATTCGGACATACCTTATTTTCACAAATCCACCAGGGTAGCTGGTGTAAACAGGATTGAACAGTCGGCTGTGTGGGAGGTTTTAAGCAAGAATCTTGGATTTTAAACTGAGGAAGGATTTAAAGCAAGATTCTTTGGCGAAGTGAAGTGATATCCTAAGGATTTAAATAACGTTTTCGCCCGAAGAAAAGCCTCGGTAAGGGTCCGAGAGAACTGCACAGATTCCTAGTCTTAATATGCCATGTCTCGGAACAGAACGCATGCTTCACGGGGTTGCCATGGTCAAAACTTGATCGTGCTTTTTGTTGTTTTTCACTGCTTTCCGCGCATTCGTAGTTACTTTCTCATGTATCACAGCGCCTGACAACCCTTTCTTCGACTTGAGTTGAGTTACTGGTTATAGCTACTCTTCGACGATCGCATCTGGGTTTCATCGGGCCGTGTTGCTTTTGCCGATACACTTATTACGCCCGTAGACAAATCCGAAAATCTCATGATCATGGAAAGCGCATTTGCAACCTGCGTTTGCTTTCCTAACGTCGCGAAGAAGGAAAGTTGTCCAATAATGCGTTGAAAGACATCGCAGCACGGTAGATGTGGCATCGCATTCGCCACATTCTTCTGGCGGTGTTGTTACTTCACAAAAGGGTCTGATCAAGTGCAGCCTTGTGCTGTACGCATCAGCGCCTTGTGAAAGGTGACAACCTAGCTTAGAGAGCGACGGCGTTTTTCCCCTGCCCCTGTGTTTTTCTGCAAAACTTCTCGGACTTCAGCATTTTCCGGCGAATACAACGTAACGTGTTTCTTGTTTGTTTGTTTCGTTTCGCCACTGTGCGACCAACTGTTGCCTGTTGGTGAAAAAGCGTATATAAGAGTCCCACAGTCCTGATCTTTGTCAAGACATCCTTCAGTAAAATTTTTACGGTCCTGCTTGATTTTCTCCAACTCATTTTACGCTACTGCCTGGGAAATCCTCCGAATTGCTTTTGGAAGACCTTTCCCTTCGGCGTGGTGTGAAATTTTTAGCCTAATAGCTGCACCTGTCTAGAACTTTACGCTACGTACTTCCTGAAATCGCTTTACAGAGGTTGAGTGAACGGTCTGCCGGGTTTGGCCACATTTTTAAATTTTCGAATATGGATTTCTGCATGAAGTTATTATCAAGGACTTGCCTAGTGCAATCCCATCCCGTTTTGTCCTTCGCGTGGCTTGAGTGATGCTGTTCAATATCGTCAATAAAATGTTGTTTATTTGCTGTCACGTTGTATTGGACGGGGAAAATTTTACACAACTCATGCTCTGACGATGGAGTGGACATATTTAAATATCACAGAAAGAAAAATCACTCCGCGTTCAAGGATAACTACGTTTCATACAACAAGGTCAGGATAAACCTCGTAGATCCTAGTTTCAGTTAATTGCTGCTGAAAAGCTTCACTGCCAGGACCTCATCAATTTTCCAAGGGGTATGAAGACGATACCAGGCCCCCTAACTTCTGGAGAACTCGTCAAATGTTTTATAACGTGTTTGTATAGTAATTAGAACATAGATCTAGACGCTCCTGTGCCTCGTCTCGGCAAACTGCATCGCCTCGTAACTCGTGAAGAACGGGGTACACAAGACTGGGAGCTGTGAGTCCATAAGGCTCAGCAAGGAGTGTCCGACCTATGGAAGATACCAACACCTGAGGGAAACAGTATCTCTAGCCCTATTAGGCCAGAGGAGCTTGCTGGCGCCTGAAATTAGAAAAGTATCCAGGTCTGGATTCTATCTGGCCAGCGTTTATACTCCAGGTTCTCGAATCTTGGTTTTGCGATTT
>JGI24022J15233_10001495_pt1 | contig 19682 bp, 7 predicted proteins | sample Ectturendosymbi2_FD_15233 | JGI IMG/M metagenome (IMG submission 15233) | reverse complement strand
CCGGAATGACGTCATCGCTAAAAAAATTGCTAGCGGACTGTTTCAAAACCGTAGCGGACGGCCCGAAGACTGGACTGTTAGCGGCCCGTGCCATCTCCAGCAACTGGCAATCCTGGTGAAATACCATGGGGCTTTCCCTGGTTCTGTATCCTATCTGTAAATGTGCTCGTTTGTCTGCTGTCATCACGTGGTACTTCGCGATTGTTTATTTATTCACGTGTTTGGCAAATTGGCACATGGCTCATGGCACAGTAGTTGCATGGAAACAAGAGTACAGAAAGTCAGAAACGCTTAAAACATAACGCTTCACGTAGTCTGCACTGCAGTAAGTAATGAGATAAAGCGAACAGTGTAACAAAACATCGAAATCTACTGCATTTCGCCATCGTCATCCAGAAGTGTTAGCCTACACAACACATATGTACATCAGCTATGTCGAACCGAAATTGAATAACAAGTTGAAGGACGTCAGTGCTGTATCTAGGTAACGCGAAGGCGTTAAACACCAGACTATCAATAAGGAGGCATACATTAGAATGCAAAAGGCACGAAACAGTGTTTTCAACTGCAGTAGAGCATGTTAAGCAAGGCAGTGAGTGTCTATCTATTTTGTCGCCAGGATGGCAGCAGCAAAATCAAAAGGCTTGGTAGAAACGAAGTAAATCAATGTAACTAAAAGATAAACTTACAGCCTAGCCTTAACCCTAACCATAGCCTTAACCCAAAGCTAATAGTAATACTAACCCTAAGCTAACACTAAGCTAACAGTAACGCTAACCTAACGCTAACCTTAACGCTAACCTAATGCTAAGCTAACACTAACCTAACACTGACTAAGCAAAACTAAAGTCGGCAAGGTGAGAGTCGAACTGAAAACCATAGACATAGTAGTCGTAACACATAACCGTTACACCACCACAAGCCAGGACAGCGCTTTCCTGACAATAAAGTGACTTTTTTTGGTATTGTGTCATGCCACAAGACCGAATCTTCGACTGGCGCCACAATAGCTTTAGCCGCTTTGTTGCCACCAGAATATGTCTGGTAAAGTAGACACTACCTTTAAGCAAAGCCAAAGGTGCCCCAGATTGAGATGTTGGCTGCACAATAAAGTGAGTTCACTTGCCAGCGAGTGTCATTGTCACCTATCAGTAAGTAAAGCATGAATTAAAGTAATACTTTCGGTTGTTTGGCAAACTTAAAACTTCTGTCATTCAGGGAAACATATTGTATAACATGCTGTTCAAACTTCTTAAGGGGGAAAACTACATTGATTATCTTAGACTAATGAAAAGAAAAATACGACAAGAGAAGGACACAGCATACCACAATTGTCATGACAACCTTCTTAAAGAACTGGTCACTGAGGAGGCACAACAACACAAGACAAACGCAGCAATGGAAAAATGGGTATGTTCTTGGCTCTCAGCCCTGCTAATTAAAACTATGGGCTATGCACTAAGGGGGTGGCCAAACTACGGGTCACATCTGGCTCACCAACCAGTTTAATCTGGCCCACCAAATACAGCACTATATTTCCAACTGTGGACAGCAGTGCAACAACATTGGCTGCTGCCTGTCATGTGAATTGCACAGTATCTGATCCAATGGCTAAGCAGTCACGAATTTGACCCTCGGGTTAAAAAGTTTGGCTACCCAAGCACTAAGCAAACAAAAATTCATGGATGTCACCTGCATGAGATATGGATGTAAGATATTTGATAAAGGACATACCCACTCACTATGCTTATATGGAGAGACAGACTCTGTGGATCACAGCCTCATATGCAAACTGGGCGGTTACATTTCAATGAGGCACAACTCAAACCTAGTGGGAGGCTCTGAGGCACAGATAACGATGGAGATCTGTAGAGATGTTCAGACGGAACCCATGCTTCTGCTAATCAATTAAAATGAATTTGAAAGAAAAGCCAATACCTGTGACAATGTTGGATATTTCTGGGAACTAGGACTAGGAGTGGGGAATATCTGTGAGTACACATTCTTTAACATATCAGCATATTCCAGACAGTCGGTTTCACAGATTTACCAACAACATGAAAAAGAGAAGGAAACTACAAAACTATAATATTTGATATTTAGAAATCTTCATTCACCTCCAGGATCTCACTGACATTGACTTCAGTCAAATTCCTATGCTAGCAACTAGCTGTGAAGTTTAGTTACAGAGAATTATGTGAATGCTATGACTCAGATGTCAGATGTGCAGTAGGTGGATATGTCGTAGCAACATGAATGAAATGTTATCGTTTCTATAACTATTTATATGCTCTACTCATCAGCTAACCTTACTTTGTTTTTCATGTACTCAACATTTATTGGATTACTGTTTATTGGTAAAATGTTTGTGATCTGTTTGTACCCTTGTCTCTTCAACCTAATTTGGGAATGCTATGTGCATGGTCGGACATGCATGCAACTGTGATATGTCCATTATGGTCCATGGGTAATTATGTTACTTCTACACAGTTCATGTGGATAAACATTGTTTTTTGCTTTTGGTAAGTGCCTTTGTTGTGTAATGTCATGGTTGCTGTATTGCTCTCTGCCCCATCACCACTAATTGTCACTTTTTTCTCTGACCTATGTACAAGCCTCACTTGTTTATCTATAGAAAAATATCAAAACATATTTCAGTGTAGTCATCGCTTTAGAAAAATTCAATTTCATGTTCAACAGCATACCCACAAGTATTCAAAAGGTGTTGAAGACCACAGGCTGGGACCAAACACACATATTGTCAGCAAACAGTAGATGTTTCACAACCACATATCCAACAGTTCATCCTTCTCTTCGTATGCCCAGCTGGACTGAAATCTCATCAAGGTTAAGAGTAAGTAGATACAAATTCTGAACTCCACATTGTTTTACCATACAGTGAAGGGGTATGAAAGACAAGTACTCCAACTTCACCTGCATGTTCTGATTCTTATACCAACTCATAAGCAGTCTTACTATGCAAACAGGGACATTTATTTCACTTGTTTCATTTTGTAGACAATAGGTAAGCTAGTGGGTTGTTCTGATAAATGCCTTAGATTAGGGGTGCCCAACATGTTCACAATTGCTATCACCAATACGTTTAATTTTTATGAATTATGGCCGTTGATGGGTTTAAGATATTTTAATTTTTTTGCATTGCTTCTGTTGTGCTTCCAAACACTGAGTGTAGCCTGTACCTGCATGTCTGTTTGGCCATATTTCTACTAAGTATCCTGATACAGTTGACAAAGAGTTTCAATTAATGCATGGTCACTCAATGACATTTCAAATTACATGTGCAGGCCACGTACATTATTACATTATAAATAGGCCACGTATGCAGGTTGTGCATTCATGCTTTAGATCCATCAAATTATACTGAAAAGACTACCTAGGTGTCTTTGTTTACATAATATGGTATAACATGTTTGAGTAAAAATAGACATGTCCATCCCATGTTGTGGTTTAAAACCAAGGTAGTGTCTATTTTGCCTCACCTTTAGTCGAACACAATTGGTTGAAGTAGTCATGTGACAAGTATGATAGACACAGACACAATGGGTTAAGGTTAGGATTTAGCCTACAGTTCACGCAATGCAGACAAGAAGCTACAAACAGCTTGCCATCATTGAAGCCATGGATGACAACACTTGTCCATCAGACTAAGCCATTACAGACGTACAGACATAATGGTCAACTAAGCACATCATGCGTTCTGAACATGTCATGTGACTACTTTAACCATTTGTGTTCTGCAAAGGCAAAATAGCTCCAGTAGTGCTTTTGCCTTATGAAGCAAAATAGACAGTGCCTAAAACCTAAGTGGTTTTCAGTGATAATAACAAATGGTGAATGCAATGTTCAAATAGTTGGGAGATGGTTGTTGCAAGAAAGACACGTTGATTATATAACCAGCACCATCACTTTTATCACTATAGTGAAATACTTTGTGGATCACAGCTTCAAACGTAAATTCGGTGCATATATATCAATGCGACACAACTTATAATAGTAAGAGATTATGACCCAGCTTATGAAAGGGGAAGTTTAGCTATAACCTGCATTTCTTTCAATTTCGAACCTCAAGTTATAATTTAGTAAATAAATAACTTACAATAAGTGGCCATTCAGTGGTATATTGTACAATATGCCATGACTTCATAATTTGTATGAAACAAGTTTGTTGTACATGTGCAAGCCTAAACCAGCCAACTCAGCCTGTTGCTAGCATACTTACATATTGTTGACAAGCCTTCTTAGCTAGGTTGTTTGAAATTAATATTTATGTCAATATTTCAAATATTCTAGAAGCTAAACCCATATTCGGTTTGGCTAACACAATAGAAAATATAAACCTTATTAGCTAATTTGGTTTGCTTGTGTTGCAAACCTGTATAAATTGATAAACCAATTCCTAGAACTTTCTGGAGGAGCAGTCCTGCAAAGAACTTGTAAAAGCTCTCAATATCTTTGCACATTTCATTTTGTCAAATGAAGGTTCACTTTGGGGCTCATTCTTGTCTTTTCAGCAAATGTAAATATTTCTGGCAGCACATTGTTTCTTAATCACTGCCATATTCTGGCCAGGAATCTGATGGCTGGATGATGTGCTATGTGATGTAACTTCATTTGCTGCCATTTTGAGTGAGAAATACTATATTGCTGTATAGTTTTCTAGTATTCTAACACGACGATGTATGTTTGGCTATTGCACATGTTGTTGTCACATTGGATAAGTTCCTACAGCAGAGGTGTTTGTGAAGGCCATCTCTTACTAGCTGTTTGGTGGGCTGTCAGTAAATGTTACTGTGTGGCACTGTCATTCTTACAATTCATGTTTTCCTCATGTTTGGAAATGTCATCACAAGTCCAGAATTGAGACAACTTTGTGGTTTGAAGACATAGTTCATTACACAGCATTGGTATCTCACTTAGATGCATCAGGTATTCATCATATATAGCTTAACAGCAATGAGGCAGGTACCCATTTACAAAATTTAATGAATTTGAATTTAAAGATGTCTCTAGTACAATGATAGTTTTGTCTTGATTTATAAATGGCAGTGTTTATTTTGCATCATAAGGCAAAAGCACTGCTGGACCTACTTTGTCTTTAGCCTAATACATTTGGTTGAAATGGTCACATGACAAGTTCAGACTGCATGACCTGCTAAGTTGATTGTGAACTCTGTAACAGCTCAGTCCAACATGCATGGTTGAGTGCTGTCATGGTTTCAGTGCTGGCAAGCTGTTAGTGGCTTCTTGTCTGCATTGTGTGATTTCTAAGCTGAAGCTTTATTTGCAGCAAAACTCTGAACCTAAAATCTTAAAACTAAGACGCTAAACCTAAGACCCTTAACCTAAGACCTTTAACTTAAGACGCTAAACCTAAGACACCTAATGCTCTAAACAACCTGAAACTGTAACCAAGAAAATCATAGAATAAAACCAGCATAGTGCAAAGATAATTGCCATGACAAATCTGTCATTATTATGTTTACTGCACTATTATATAAAGGAAATCTAAGCCTGTGTTCTGTTCATGGTGAATAAGCCTAACCATGAGCTGAATTATGTGGTTGTTGGCTACCTAGCAGTCATGTGACCACTTCAACCAATTGCATTTGGCTAAAGGCAAAATAGCTCCTGCAGTGCTTTTGCCTAATGAGGCAAAATATATACTACCTTTATAAATGTCTTTGATCTTTGCTTTTTAATTTATAAAATTGCTGTACCACTACAGGATCTACACTTTCCCATCATGTCCATAGTCCACCTCAGCTGTTCCATAGGCAAAGTGGTCATTACTGATGTTTATCAGCTTCTCAAGGTAGGCATTGCTTCAACAGTTAAGTTGAAAAAGAATAATCTGGTTCTTGGCACAGATTCAAGGCCGGATTAAAGGGTAGGGGGCCCAGGATTAAAGGATAAGGTAGCTGAACAATAAGCAGAAACCAGAGATTGCAAACAAAAACACTGAAAAAAATAACATGTCAATATGGCTAGGCTGAATGTGAAAAGTGCTTCGAAGCTTATGTCGTAATTTTCACCTACATTTTAAGGTACTCTTGTTTAACGCCACTGCTTTAATGTTGCTGCTTGAAAGTTTTGCTGGCAGTGTTGCCAGTGGGGTTAGTCTCGAGACGTCAGATTGTTGCCTTCTTCAACATCAGATTTGTACGTTACAGTTACATATAAGCTAAATGCTTCTATTACCAATACCCACCAAAGCACAATGAACTTCATTGCATCAGAAAGAGTGAAGTGTCGTATCGTAAAATGTTATTCTCAATGCACAAATGCAGCAAAGGAAACTTTTTCAGTTTGGAACGATAACCAAGCACACACGAGGGTGAGAGTTTGATAAAAGAAACTTTAAAAAACTTACTTTCATCTTGAAGAAAAGGAAATGTGAAAAACAAAAGCTGAGCCAACATCAGATTTGTCGACGAAGCATCAAACATCAGAAAGTTCCCTGAAAACATCAAATCTGATGTTAAAACATCAATCGTGGCAACGAGTTTGCTGGAAAAAAGCAATTCAGTCATGGAGTTTTTGCTTGCTTTGCTAGACCCTTGCACTTTTTCTCGTTAGAAACTGCGCTTTTTAGTTCCTGATGGCATTATAGATTTCAGCATTGCACTAGCTAAGCCAGGAGTTCCTAACCTAGGGTACATGTACCCCTAGGGATATATTTGCCTTTTTGAAGGGATATATTAAAGGTTAGCAATAGAAGGGAAAAACATTTATATTATATTTATTTCCATATATTTATATGTATATATGTATTACATATATTATTTTCAAAAATCATTATATGCCTGTTGCTAAATGTATCTATGATTAGTCATGATAAAATATTTGTGAAAATGTTGAACAAATTTTAAATTAACTTTTAGATAAAGTTCTATTAAAAATTCAGTGGATCTTTAATAATTTTTCTCAGTATTTTTGTCATAAGAAATTTTAGGGGTACATGCTCATCTGTGGAAATGCTCAAGGGGTACATGATCGAGAAGGTTAGGAACCCCTGAGCAAAACACTGCAATCCCTTTTCTGCTCTTTTGTTCTATGAATTGCTCACTGTAACCTTTTCTGACTGACCACACAATAACATGTGGTGTAAATGGCTTGACTAGATTCATATGCTTATGTTTATGATGTAACGCAACAATAGTAGCCATTGGAAGAAAGTTGGTTTCCACCATATGCTACCATTTGTGTTTAAACAAAGGTCACTGTTCGACTGCGGCTACCTCCAGATGGCACAAGAAACAGTATCATTGATACTAAACAGCAACCACAGCAGGACTAGCTTTAGCATGTAAATAGCATCATTTTCGTGACATTTGTATAGTAGTCATGATGCATGAGTAGATAATCATACCCATGCCAAAAGAATGATTATTAGGTAAAAGATGCATGCAAAATTGAAACATCTTTGCATTGAATAAAACGGAGAATTTATATTTATATTCACTAGTGATTACCAAAACTGGCAGAAAGTCAAACTTGTAGAGAAATCATTAACGGTACTTAATGCAACATCGAAATATAGAATTGTATTCTTGTGTCATTTCTGAATCATGACAATTTTCAAACGAGTATTTTATTTTTAAAAAATAATTGTCATCACTGGGGGCCTTCAGAGTAGGGGTCCCAAAGCAATTGTCCCCGTTGTTCCCCCTTAATCTCGCCTTGCACAAAGTTGTTCAATGTCAAATAATGATGATGTTAAGCTTCAACAGTTGTAAGTTACCATAGACACGCTCTCATTTTTTCCATTGTTACAATAAATGTAAACACAAAAAATAGTCATCGTGCTATGAAGTATGAAACAGTAATATTGATTATATCTATAATTTCAACATTAAAAACAATGATAAAAGTTTTTTTGCTTTGTGTTTTTATTTATAAAAACTTATTTCTCTAAGGCAAGGGTGCACATTCTTTTCACTGTTGCTGGCCGCATTATATTTTTTATGAATTAACAGCCGCCAGTGATTGTACTATATTTTTATTTTTTGCATTGTTTCTGTTCGGCTTCCATATGTCTGTATGACCATCTTTCTATTAAGTATCCTCATACAGCAGACAAAATAGTTGGAAACTGTTTTTTTTTTGCCGAAACATTTTGGTCATTTTTATCTGAGACATTTTGGTCACTGAAACATTTCGGTCATTTATCTCAAAGTAGTATTAAAATTTGCCACAAAAGTGTTTTTTAGCCTATGTTTTTAAACATTCTGACTGAAATGACTTGATTTTTTCAGTCATTTCAAAAACGTTTCGGTCTATAACAAAAAAATAACTGAAAAAAAACAGGTTTTAAATAATGCATGGGTTGTTTTACTTAATGCAGTTATACTTCATTAAATTTTAATGAATGCGCATAACATATGTTTTACTTTTCGAAATTATATGTGCATGGCTGCACAAATGTATGTTGAAGCCTGCATACAGCTGCATGTTATTCACCTTCGCCCTAGGGTAAGGGTGAGTAATTTGAGAAGGCCGGGTTTAGCGAAGTGCCATACGTTCTAATTTGACTGTAAAATAGATAAATATAACAAAAAATAAAGCTACACAGAAAAGGTATTTATTAGTATTGTTCTTCAGCAAATACACTTTACCTAGCGCAAGCAATTCAATGAGACAAATGTAACCTCACACACTTTACGAAATATTTCAGATTTGAAGATTTTTTCAGAATGCTTCTGTGGGTCACTGACAATGCTGGGTTAGGCCACATGTAGCCCAAGGGCTTGTTATTGTCCATCCCTGATCTAGGACATTAATTAGTTAATGATTTATTTTTTGGCCATGATTTGCCAACCATTAACATAGATGGCCAACCAATGTCTGTAAAGACGCAGATTTTCACCTGATTCATTTTGAAAGAAAAAACAAGTAAATCGCCACTTGAACTTTTTTTCTTAAGCCCAGATGACATCATCCCAAAATCCCTTGACCTCCTCCAGTCATGACGTCACACCATAAATTCAAACCCAAATGTGCCTGGATTTTTTTAAATTGAAGCTAGAAGACTTTCTGCTTCTTCAGAGGGTTTGAATAGCTCTCTAGCTCTATCATATGGTAAGTTATGACTGGACAATGTCCAAGCCACAGTTGTGTCTTTGTGACCCATAAATGATTAATAGTGTCTTTTTATTCTTGGTTGTTGTTTATTTCTTCCAACATACCACAATATTAAAATTTCTTCATTGCAGATAAGCATTGGGTCAACAATTTAGGTATGGTACTGCAAGTAATTTGTGTACATGTGGTTACCTGTTTGTGGCAATGATCCTTTTGAAAAATCGATACCCATCCTAGAATAAGAAGACAATATTTTAACCAAGCGGGCCATTTTTCATTAAATTACAACTAAACAAGAATGGACAACGGAGAAGCTGTTAACCAGGTAACCACTGCCTTTTTCCCGAATTGCATGCATTGTCAAATAAAAGAGTTAATACTATCTGACATTGTTAGCATTACCCTTGCTGGCACACTGGATTCAGTGCTTTCATAAATCTAGAGACATTGTTTTTGAAGGCTATACTTATTTTTGTGCAAGTTACAGTGAATACAAGTCCAGATCTACTTGTATATCATGTGAATTGGTCTGTTTTCGACCTTGTCGCAGCAGCACTAGGTATCAAAGTAACCACGTTAGTACTACCCAATGTATGTGTACTTTGCTATTGCCATGTATCTTTGTTTGTGTTCTTTCACCTATGCATGTGTTCCTTGTTAGTGACATGTGTGCATGAGTTGTACTTTGCTGCATGTGGAGGTGTGAAGACCAGTCAAAGAACAACCACCTTTATTCAAGTAATACTAATAATACTAATCCCAACCTTTTCAAAATAACATAGTGCAGACAGGACAGGTAATTCACTGGCCACTGATGCTTTAAAGTGTGTTAGCTGTCCTGTCTACACCATGTTATTTGGAAATATTTACTTGAATAAAGGTGGTTGTTTTTTGACACACACACTTAGGTACTTATGAATCTTTTTTGGTGCTATGGTTAAGACCTTTGTTTTCATGCTTTGGGATCATGATTTAAGCTAGTTCTATTGGAAAACTTTATTGCATATCAGTCAAGACAAGAGTAGCTGTTCAAATGTATGCTGACTTTGTATGTTATATTTAATGTTAGATTTATGAACAATGTTGTTATGAACATAATTCAATGCAATTAAAATATTCCGTAAAAAAGTTATTTTCATTCCTAACTTGAGATTGTTGGGTGATGATTATCATGATTGTTGTCATCGGAGCCTTTGATTGGTAGACAATATGTGATTATACCACAACAGTCATTTAAAAAATAAGTTGAAAACTAAGTTTGTTTGATACTTCTGCATTGAAAACAAGGTTCAGAATAACAAAGTTCGGTAACACAAAAGTTACCACAGGATGTGCTGCATAAGCAAGGTTCATTGATCCAGAACAAACATACCTGGAGGCTCAGTGATACATTTTAGATGAGGTTGTCTAAAACAAAGAACAAAACAAAAAAAGTATGCTTTTGTCTTTGCGCTTTGGTCTGCAATACTGGCGCCACGCTCAAATTAGGTGAATTGTTTTTTTGACAGGAGAGGTATCAAACAAAAATCATATGCTACCGACATCATATGAAAGATCAGTTGCTTTAAACATTAGGAAATGTCGCACATTGAATTTAGGTGAAGAGTGCAAATATATTTTTGAATTTTCATCATAGGTTGTCAGGTGTCAGTGGAGCGCTCCAGTTTACAGCGGCAGTTAAAAATTGTTTCAGGATATTCTCAATCAACCTGCAGATTTTGCGACGTTGTCGATGCAACGACCACAAACAGGTATCATTGATTTGAGTGTTTCTTGGATGTCATCAGCAGTCCCTGGCTCGGTAGAAGGTAAATTTGCTTGAGCAACATTGATAATAAGGAAACTTTTAAGTAACTAGTCTTCACAAAGGCAACAGGTTCAGATCAATCTGAAACTTTTGCAATAGGAAATTTATTTCAGGTAACTTACATGTCCTCAGTCTTGACATCTTGTTAAAATATAGTCAAAAACTTTATCATTATATTGTGGCTGTACGAGTATCATTGCTGTAACGCTGTCCTTACTTCTTGATGTGCCCTTATTTTGTAGGTTTGTCTGAAAAAGTATGTCCGTTCTTACTTGACAGGAACATAATTACTATTTTACTTTGTAATTATTTTGTCTTCGTCTTTTTTGTTCACTTCGAACACATACTTTTCCTCTCAGGAGAGTCAAAGTGACAGCAGCCCTGGGATGTCTTGAAATACCTCACGTTTTTCAGCAACCTCTGATAGCTCTGTTACACTAAGACGGGGCCATGCCAGGTTGGTGATGTAGTCACTCCACCTGGTCCTTGGAAGACACCTGGGTTGTTTTCCCATAGGTGTAGCCAGCAAGACTTGTCTCGCTGAAGACTTTCTTGGTCACGTGTCTGAACCAACGCAGCTGGGCTTCTTTCATTCAAAGAATTGCTCGAATGCTTGACATTCAGAGATTTACGAATTTCATGGCTGCGCACTTTGTTGCAAAGTATCACGCAATGAACTCTTTGCAAAAATCTTATATTTGTCGCTTACAATTATGATAGCACTCCTTCAGTCACTGCCCAAGATTCATGACCTTAGATAAGCAGTAGTTTGTTGGTGATAAGGGGATGTATAATATATTTTCATTTCCAAAATAAACAGTGCATCAGCACACCGAAAAAATAAATTGTTATCATGTCAGGTGCCCCCAGAAAAGCTAACAATGGAACACATTGCAGTTAATGAAAAGGCCATGTGAAAAAAGATAACAAGCAATGCAGTCAAAGAAGGGTGTTTGCAGGATGATCCACACAGTTGCTCAGGGGGTGCTGGGTCACAACAGGCTTCATTTTCTGGGGTGCAGCAGTTCCGCGAGGAACTGGATTAGATGGAGAAAATGTAAACTTAGTCAAAATGAAACGTCTGGGTTACCAAACACTTTCACATCCATGCAAACATAAGCTTGAAAGCAGTTTGTGCAGGGCAATTTGAATGATGGCAACAAGGCTGACTGAATATCCAGGCAACCATCTGGATGTTACGGCCACTGATTAGTCAAAGGTGGTGGTTGCTCATCTTCAGCGCCCTGCAACAGCATGAAAACAAAACAGCGGCAACACAGAGAATAAGCACAAACAAAAGAAAAAGATATGCATGACTTGATCAACTAACACAGCAATATGGTGCAAAAAGTATGACTTTTTTTCAGTGAATTTATCACACAGTTGACCAAGAAAATGGGCAATTAGGTGAACTGCATAATATGTAAGGGTTCAAGAACTATGAAAAGGATATCTAAAATGTTATGCCTTGTTCTGTATGCTGGCAGATAAGGTGGGCTCCAAAACAGTTTCTAATAACAATAGAAGACAATTACTGCAATATATCAACTGACGCCCAAAGTTTGGGCGGTGGTACCAGCAGATTGATCTTTCGCCACATTCGCTTGAAAACGAGTGCCAGAAATATTTACCATGGGTGGCTGTCATAGTTAAGTGAGTGCAAATTGAAGCAACTGGGACAAAGTAATCATCAGAGGTTTGTGACAGCAAGGACTGCAACGAAAAGATGTTGCGGCAGGCACATTTCTGACGCCTTGCATTGAGTCTTCTGCGTATGCAGACATGCAGCAATTATTTTACCTGAAAAAGGAAGGACACATTATGCGCTATCACTCTTCTTCTAGGGGCATAGGGCGAACGATGTTTTGGTCCCTTTTCCCTCATAATTCTTCCACAGGGTTCCTGTGGAGTCTGGAAAAAGTAAGGTCATTTTCCGGCCTGGAAAAGTCTGAATGGTCTGTTAGTATGGGAAAAAGAAATAATTTTCCAGACTGATCTTTTGACATGCATTCTCATAATTTATTCTGATATTTTTGATAAGATTGGTAATTTTGCTTTCATCGTGTGTACTACTATGGTGCCTGTGTTTGACCTGGGTGTCATTAAACTCTTGTTGAAGCTAACAAAAACTTCAAGACTAAAGAACATTTCTTTTGCAGCTGTGCAGCAGGCGTCCAAGGATTTTCTGTTTATAACCGAGCCTGATATGCGTGTCAATTATATGCTTATATGCTTGTCGATTGCAGAACTTCACCAATGTTTTTTAACCAAGTATCAGACAGCTGCTCCTATGGTCCCATTTTTATGTTATGATTATTTAGACCAAAGAAACAACTATTGGAACGGTTCATTAAAAGCTACACGATGAAGCAGCTAACGATTCCAATCACATTGTTCAAAAGTAACTATCGCAAGGAATTTTCTCAAGCAACAAATTATCACAAAGATTCTTCAGCAGACAATGCTGGATTTGTTGATGAGCAACAGTTGAAACATTTGAACTTGCACAAAAAATTGTCCTATCTCTCTATAAAGACAAACAAAAACGGTTTCTTATTGCTGTTGTTAAAAAGTTGCTACAAACGTCTCTATTAAATTACAAGCTGGTGCGCAATGCTTATTGCTTAAGTCAACCCAAAATAATGAAGATTCCAGTGTATATGTGGACCAGTTAATGAAATATCAGCAAGTTCTAAGCAATGCAGGAAGAATAAAGCCGAGTGAAGGTGACAAAATACTAACAGGGTATAAGAGCTTTTTGGATGAAAAGAAAGAAGTCACTGCATAATTTGAATGCGGAACAGGGTTGAATCACGTTGGTTTTACCCAGGGCTGTGGAGCCGGAACTCAAATTTTGGGCTCCACCTCCAGGCATAAAAATTTTTTGGCTCTGACTCCAGAACGATTTGGTTCATGAAAAACTAAAAAACATTGTATTATTTGTACAACTCGCTTGCTCCACAAACTATTTCTGTTGAACGGGAACCCAAATTTCAGGCTCCGGCTCCACCATCTGAAATGTTTTGGTTCCAGCCATCCAAAATTGCTTGCGTTCAGGCACGACAGCCCTGGTTTTACCGTTTGTATCGGAATACATCTCGTGCCCATGAGAATTTGCGGAGGGTGGTGAAAATAGTACCTTCTCTTTTCCTACGGGCAAACATCCGTTGAACGAAGTGTTTCAGCAAATAAAAATCTTGTTGTACTGGAAACATGAAAGCGAAATCAGTTGTTGCTCAGCGAACAATTGTAGACCACTTACGATCTGTGGGTGGAGTGGCAAACATTCAAGTGAATAAGAGTTAATTTCAAATTTGTCGTGGTGCTCGATTTCGTTATCGTAATTGCGTTGACGCAGAAATGAGAAAAGTGATATCAATAGAAACGCAGAAAACAGAAATTGCCCGAGAAAGAAATATGGTTTAAAGATAAAAGAAATCGCAGTAAAACCGTTATTCGACGTTTGCTTGATTCTGCTGACAGTTTAGCTGTGCAAGTCAAGAAAGAACTCAAAACGGAGCTTCTTGCTCATTCAAATGCCTTCAGAAAATCTGCCCAAGATAAATGAGGCGGAAATACTTCAGGTTGACAAAGAAATCAACAGAAACACTGAAAAACTAAAACACGAATATCCATTTGTAAAGTTCATTGTCAAATGCACCCAACCAGGGGTGCAACCAGGATTCTTTTGTAAGGGGGAAGGGGGCTACGGGTCTACCACTTTAAGTGGTTTCATTAGTTTCTATAGCTGGGACTTGGTTTCAATGGCAAGATCTGCATTGAAATCAAACTACATATTTTAAGATGTTCGTCTAAGCCAATATCTTTAGGAATGGGGGTCCCTGGGGTTGGAAAGGTAAAGAACCACAAAGGTAAGAACCACTGGTCAAGATCAATGGAGACCTTTGCATAATACTGTCTCTAGCACCTTGCATTCGCAGGGTTGCAGATCGAAAGTGGTTGTTCCAAGTTCACTGGCCATTTGACTCAGAATTACCAAGAAGACTGCTGTCCGTAATTTTGCGGAAAGAAGAGCAGTTCGCGCCAGTAAATGAGAGCTAAACAACCATTATCGAGTAAATGTGTTGTCTGTGTGTAGTTGCTGTTTTTGTTGTTAGAATAGTATTTAAATATTTTTTATTAGGAACTAAGGAGACCGTTTTCACACGAAGGGTCAAAAGTTTTAAACCAGGGGTCAGATTAGCTCGTTGCCAACTTGATAAAACGTGGTTCAGGACTGGACCGTTTCTGCTTTGAGATTCGCATCGGTAAAGCACAAGATAACCTGCGCTGTAGGAGGAAGCCGCCTAACATCACGCTGCAGTCTGCTTTAACTGCAAACACTGTGAGCGCCACAGCCGCTTTTATATGATGATTTCACTTCGGTCTCACAAATTACAGGCATAATTTATTCATTGTAGATTGCATATCGGATGTGGGTACATGTGCGATGCTTACAAATAGAATCATTGAAACTGCTTTTATGAAGAATAATTCAGCGTATGAAATTCGGAGAGAGCTGTGAAATTGATAATCTTGGTGTGAAACCCTCTGAAGGGCTGATACAGGGCTTGAAGTAGTAGTGAGGAAGTGCCCGTGCTACAATATGGCTGCATTTGTACTTGAATGTCGTTATCCATCGCTGGTAATGCAACGAGCTGTATTAAAGTTGAAGATGGTTTTGCAGTCTCTGATTTGTCGCTCGATTCCAGCATCACTGAAAACGAAGATCCAAGCAACGTCGAAAGTTATTCGAACAGAAGTGAAACTGATCGATCGTATGATGGTGTGGGAATTTCTGGTATAATATTCGCTATTTACGTTTATGAAATGAAGTTTTGTTGCATTTTATTAACCTATTTGTTAGCAATAATAAGCATATAAGCAGTTTTTTTGCGTCTTTAGCGTGAGTGGACTCACGTAGGAGGCAATGTTTTGTCCAAAGGTCCTTTTGCTGATGCTTCGTTCAAAGTTACTCAAGAAAGCTGGCGAAAAATTTCAGTTCTTGGCAAAATTTACAACGAGGTTCTCTGTTCCCGTTGGTCATAGCTTAAATGCTCTTTGTGTTATGGCGTTATGTGATCGCATCATCTATGATATTACTAACTGTGATAACCTGCGGTAGATAAGCAATTATATCTCTTTTTGTTTGAATGTTGTTCACTACAAACAACTACGCGACCATCACAAGTTTAAATGAAATCAAGTTGGACACCGTACAAAACAGCTGTTTTCGGTGTCAGCAAAAATTCAATGAATAAGGGTCAAGACCTTAACCCCCCGACACAAGGACCACAGAAAAGTCACAGAACCAACGATTCATTTCATAAATCACATGACAATGGGTCTGTAGAATTTATTATGACGTGACACCGTCACTCGCCGATCGTTGAGTCCAGAGACAACGTCACTGTAGGCGTCGCTCTGTAAAACCAGACTTTTAGTATCACGTTGACCATTTGAGTCGCCATCTTTAGATGGCAGTCGCAATCAGGAATCGCTATTGACTGCAACCATTAAGTTAAATACCTTGCCTGTTGTCTGATTTTTTCGTCATACCTCATTCTCGAACAAACGGCAAACGTGTTGCGAGAATGCGGATTAAGAAAGCGAAAAATATCACGCACTATTATCGGCCACTCTCCGGGAAGTTCAGTGCGATATGATTTTACATCACACGAAATACCCCATGGGTTTTAAAGCTTTAGGGTGAATATGTGAATTATTTAAAATCTGAATTACTTCCTCGCATCTTTGACTGCAAGAACAGCTTAGCATTTTGCTTATCTCCGCTCTCTATTTTGTAGATCTTGATGGAATTTGTCCGATATGCGGCGTAAGTGTTTGTACTTTGTACTATATCGGTTTTTGCTTGATTGCATGCTACCATTTGCACGCCGCTTCTGCGTAAATGTTTGAAGCAATTAGGCCAAATGTAAATGCCGTCTTCTCAGGCGCATTGAATAACCGAACGATTTTTCAGCTCAATGATCTGCGCGTATCGTTGGACTCAAGTCCGTAGTTGATGCAGCGATAAAGCACTTCCGCTGCGAAATAAAAACTTAATTCGATTTGAAACTTTTCTTTAAAGATTTGGCTGATTACGCTCTTAACGCGCAAAGCTTGATTGTTAAACATGTGATGCAAGAACAGAATGCAAACTCGAATGATGAGGTGGATTGCAAATGCATGGTTAACACATGTATCCTGAGTTCGAAGGCTATTAGTCTATGCTCTTAACTTATCTATTCACGACTTTTCCTGTTGCTGTTAGTAATGATTTGCTATTGTGTAGTACGTGGTGGTAGCTGTCGCTGAGTAAGAATCTTCCTGTTTTTTTTTCAGTGTGCTGTTAATGCAATGCGGAATGGTCCGCTTATTTTTGTAAGTTGGCTGCCGTAGAATTATTCGTGTCGGTGTTGCTGTTCACAGCGGAGCACAAATAATGTTTTAGAGTACGAGTTCATCAACTTCACTTCCTAGGACCTGGGCGATGCTTGGAAGTGGAAAATGAGAAAATGCAAGAATGAAAGCGCTTTCAAAATTGCTAATGCTCAGTTAGTGTTTCAAAACTCGCCTGACGAGCCGCCACAACTTTTGATACTTCGATTGGTTTGTGACTTTTGTACAAAAATGTTTCGCATGACTTTTTGTACAAAAATTACATTAGAAAATTTAAGCAATGCTTCATGCATTGGCTGTTGCGCCCAAATATCTCTTGTCTTCTTTTTCAGACGGAATTCAGGGGTGAGGATGTAACCGATAGATGTCTCATGTGCTCCCGACCTCTTTGTGAAGATCACGCTGATGATCACATCTGCAGAGCGTGCGCTCGGTGTGGCGAGCAAGGTGACTTGCTGTGCGGTGGCTTTATCTGTCAGCGCTGCTGTGGTGAACGACACGAGCATTAAGGCGAGGTGATGGCTAGCGAAAGAAGTCTCAGGACTGGCTTTCTGTTGCTGCTATGTTAGGCTTGTTCAGTTAAACCAAACTGTATTATAACCTGTAAATGTATTCTGAGCTTTGATCTGCTGTGGCTCTAATACACCCCCATAACGAAGTCCAGCATTTTGGCAATTCGTAGGCACAATATTGCGCCCGCAACACTCCATCCATGTGAAATGTTATACTTATTTGTAAAAGCCAGATCTTCACCCGTTTTACTTGAAGCAGATCTTACTCATTTAACGCTACGCAATGGATTGTTTTGGATGTCCAACTAACCATTCTATCCAAACTTGTGATTCGGACTACCTTTGCCTATTGCTTCCTCGTGCAAATAATATTCCTTACGCGCTGTTCTGTTTAGATATTAATTCATGGTCTGCCAACGTTTTGCGAGGTGAGATAAAAGCAGCGGCCGTCCTTGGATTTGTGTCTTCCGTCGAGTGATTTTAGAACTTACTACTGAAGAGATAAGCAGGAGTCAGATTTATCGCCACTTGAGTCGCACTCTTCAGCAGAAATACCTCCGGAGCCGGAGTGGAAATTTTTGTGAATATTCCGGAGCCGGAGTGGAAATTTTTGTAAACATACCGGAGCCGGAGTGGAAATTTTTGCAAATATTCCGGAGCCGGAGTAGAAATTTTTTATATGATCGAAGTCAAAAGCGGAATATTTTTTCAACTGCAAGAGAGATTTAAGCGCTTCCTATATAGTATTTCTACATTCAGAGTTATTTCAAGGAGTTGGAGTATTGTTTACGGAAGCAACTAAGTCAGAGTTGAACTTTTTGGATGTTGATGGAGTCAGAGTCAGGTATAGTAGGCTCGATTAATCTCTTATTGGGTTAAAATATGTTGAGTAATTGGTTGTAGAGCTCTGCGTGTGACTGGGCCTGTGTTAGGATATCGGAAATACGCTGTAAATAGTTACTCTTCAAATTTTTGACAGTGCCAAATTTTCTGCAACACAATCTATTTTTTAACAGATTTTACGGAAACATCCCTTACAGTTGCATCTGTCTGATAAATTTGGGTAAAGTTTGAAGATTCGAGCTTTCTTGCCAAAGCACTTCGCAATGTTATCAATTTCTGGTTTGTTCCAGCGGTGTCCTATCCATACTTTCTATCATTTCAAAATAAACTAAAAAGCAATTTAGGTGAGCCGCTAGAAGTTCGTACCTGAAGGTCCGTAGTTTTTATATAAGTGACAAACAATTGTGAGCCTGTAAAAAGTCTTAAAAACCGTGATCCATCGGAAAAGACCGGCGAAATTTCTTAAACCGCTAGTTTGAACCGGAAATAGGTATTTGCACCGAATTTAGAAGGTACAACCGCTTAAGTAGAATCTCTTCTTGCAACTCGGCGCAAAGTTTGCCGCAAAACACCATTTCAAGGATGTTACGTGATGTGTAACTTTTGCAAACTCTGCAGTAGTCGATAAAAGCAGCGAGTGTTTTTGTTGCGGAACCCAAGGATGGGATGAGCAGGAAGTGCCGTTAACATAAAACCTGCAAGAATTCAAACGCAGGATTTAGTCACCGAACTACTAACTAATTAAATACAAAATCACCGGAGGCGGCGATGATGCAACAAAACGTAAGATACGGCATGTAGTTTCAAGTGAAGTTTAAAAAATTACTTAAGTAACAAGTAATTTCGAAATATTACTTAAGTAACTTAAGTAATTAAAGTAATTTAAAAGTAGGCTGATTAGAGACAATATACTATGTTCAAATCACTTTATTTACAGTATTACACATTCTCATTCACAAAGAAGATTTAATTATTTGCGCGCAAAGTAGCTACGCGCAAAGATCAAACAATCATTT
>JGI24022J15233_10001493_pt1 | contig 19684 bp, 15 predicted proteins | sample Ectturendosymbi2_FD_15233 | JGI IMG/M metagenome (IMG submission 15233) | reverse complement strand
CCCCCGTCATTACTACCCTGCTTCCAAGTGGAAAACATATCCCCAAATTTGTCTGGAAAATTGCACACTTCTCGCTCCTTTGCGAAGGTTCGTTGGAGCAGACTATCCCCGCTGTTGTCAAAGCGATCATCCTCTCTCGCAGAGGTTCTGCCACACTACCACTGCAGGAAACTTAACGTTTGCAATGTGGTTAACAACGGAAAATTGTCTCGCGGTGATCGCAGCCACTTATGCGGGAGAGCTAAAACGCGGTTTGCCGCTTCAGTCACAACTGTATTGTGCGACTTTCTTGCGAATGCACGCTTCATTCCCACGAAAAGGCGTTGATTTTTTTGTAATTTATTGTTATTTACAGTGCTTTGCCAAAATATTTTCATCGCGCACTTCACTGGACCTTCGAACAAGTTTTTAAAAATACGTCACCCAGCGAAAACTGATGGCTTCACGCACAGTAACTTCTCCAGGAGTTTGGTGGTAATTGCGGAAAGACCTCATACAGGTTACACGAGAAAATCAACGCCATGCAACTAGTAATAATTATCAGCAATTATGTGAAATATGAAAATGCATATGTGTGTGCACATATTTTCAAAACAAACAACAAACCGTGTTACTTTCAAACGCCTTGTAACTCCAGTACGAATGTGATCGAAAACAGATTTAGTTGAGTTAGCCGCAGGTAATGAGCACAACCATGCTATGTCAGTTTTCAGCTGCACATCCACTGGTGCTTTTCGCGAACACTCGCAGTATGTCTTTACAAATCATGAAAAATTTAATGAGAATTTCAGCTAAAGATCCGTTGCTCCAAACTGCCGCACGTTATTGCAGTACGGCTCTATAATATTTCAAAATTTTCCTTTACATCCATCTATCCTCTAAACCCGATCCCAATTTCACAGACCCAAATCATAATCAATCAATGCGAAGATTGAACGCTGCAGAAGCGTTCGATTCAACGAAACCTGGGCCAAGGTCCGGATTGAGGCTCGGAATTCTATCTTGAAAAGTTTAAGATTTCGTATTAATGTGCTTTACAATATTTTCGGTACTTTCAGTGAGATTAATAAGCAATACCCAATAGACGGTGAGAAGTCTTGCAAACCCATGCGAAGATCTGAAACCAGGGTGCTGCGAGACATCTAGAGTGAAACTTATTCTGTCTAGGGAATGAAATTCTTTCTCAGCAAAGAATCAGACACTTTATGATCTTACAGAGTATATATTTCGCCGACGATGTAGGCATCATCAGCTCTTATACAAATAGAGTGAAACTTCTTCATTTGCATAATCCGTTTTTATTTTTTATAGTGTTTACTCTTTCTACAGTTTTGTGTCTCTATCCCCTTGCTTAACACATGAGATATCATCACGCCTGCTCGTGCGTGATGACGAATGCTCGCAGCTAATTTAAACAATGCACGTGTGCAGGTTGAACTTAAACTGCGTTCTATCCACGACAAGCTTGACGAGATAGGAAAGCACCAGAGCTATTGCAAGAAAAAAGTTTACAATGCATTGGGAAAGATTATGAGCTATCAAAGCCGGTTTGCTGTATTCAGGGTAAATCCAAATTGTAATATGCTGATGTCAGCAGCTGTTTGTCAGTTTTGTTTTTGTACGTGACTTTTTAACTATATATGCTGTGCGGTCATAATTTTTTATACGTTTAGTAGACAACGTTCCATTTTGGGTGAAAATTTTCATGTGATATAAAGAATGATTCATTATACTGGCTTAGTAATACTTTTGGATTATGTGATAGGGATTGCGCAAAACCAATTTCGCACATGCCATGGAGGCTGATGATTCAGCCATGTGTGAAAAACTAGGTTACAAGTAGTTAGGTTATTCCAAAGATTATTCCAAATTAGGTTATTTGGGTATACCAGTTTTAGCCCTTTAAAACATGGTTGATATATAAAATCTGCGAGATTTTCTCACCTAAAAACTATTTTCTTGGTTGAGTGGGCTGAAATTTCTCAAAACTTGTGTTTTTCGAAAACATCATCTAACCTCGTATTCAGAAAAATTCATTTATTTTTTGCGAGTTTACTACATAATTTTCAGCTGCAGCAGCCCTTGCTTTTTGAAATATCACCAAACAGCGATTGACGTATTTTTTCTGTTGGTGGAGTTCCAAAATACGCTTGTTAATTACGAAAATCAAGGCTTGACGTTGTTTGAATTACTGTAAAATTCTCTCTATTGTTTTGTAGCAAGAACCCTCCGAGAAGTTTACAAAAGAGCTTCTTTCTAGAGTTGCGGCCAATTCAGACCCAGATGAAAGCACAAGCTGCGTGAGCGAAAACAGTCCTGAGATTGTATCGGATTTGTTAGACACGCTGATTCAAACGGTTTGCAAAGTTTCAAAAACGGGTTTAGACGTGGGCGAGGACCAAAGAGACATGGGTTTGGGGGACTTTGCAGTGAACACTCAAACAGAAAAAGACTCGATGTCTGAACCATCAGAGCCTTCGTAAGGTCATGACCAAAATACTGTGGATGTTTATTTCATGTTTTTGACATAATACAATATTTTTTTCAAATGTTGGTGTACTGAATATATTTCCGCACCCGGCGTTCCTTTACCTTCTTTGGTAACGGCGTCAAGCACTTGGAAATTTCGAATAACTTTTAACGTAAAATCTCAAGCAAGTTTTGAAAATGATTTAACGACAATTTCAAAAGCGAACTATTTTCTTCACCTGTAGGTTTAGGTTGCTTTATCTATCAAACGTCCAGAAAGCACAGTGTTCAAACGAATTGTAGTTGATAAACAGAGCTGTCGCTGTATTGTTTCTTGACAAGAAAAATGCGAAAAACTAAAATTTGTGCAGAAATCGTAACCAGGAACTCCCAGTTAAAAACACCGACTTGATTAAATATTTTTAATGGATATTTAAAATTCCGAAATTTGGGGCTCATTTGAAACAGTAAAAGTACGATCAATACACATTTTCAATACTCATATTATTTAGTCTTCTCGTATAGTGGTGCAACTATACAACACTACGGACTTTCGCTTAAAACTATACTTTTTGTGTAAAATTTTAGGTGAGGTTTCCAATAAACTGACTTCCAGTTTACTTTAGGCTTACAGTTACAACGCAAACTGCTGCGAAAAACTGCTTTTCATAAAAGGAAAATCGAATTTGGGGAAAGCAAAAGAAGTGCATTGGGCAGCTTTTTATCCAGCAACCAGGCTATCTTTGTTTCTCATTTTGCTTGTGAAAGAAACGCCCAGGTCAAATAACTTGAGAAAGTTTTACTTGTTGGACAATATCGTCTATTTGGCGTTATTGGACTGGTGCGCATTAGACTTTGTGTAGAGTTTTAGGCTCCCGTTCCTGAATTACAACATCGCTGATTATTGCATAGGGTGGTGCTTGAAACTCATCAACGCTACCAATTTTTGCTGTCAGTTGGAACGATACTTTATCAATTGTCGCTTGTGAATTACGAGCGGCTGAAAAAAGTTGCGAAAGATAAGATGTTTTTACTTATTTTACAAGAAGGTAGATCAACATTATTTAGAAAGCGGATCGTGGTGTAAGTTTTTGTTGGATACTGATACACACCTTCATGCCGCGAAAAGTAAAACAACTTTGTTAACTGCAAATTTATCTGCGTTTAACTTTCAAAGAACCTGTCAAGAATACGCAACAAAACCTAAACAAACGCATATAAAAGCAAACGCTGTTAAACCTAAGTAATCTATGGACAACAAATAAAGTTTTGCAAATTTTACAACTACTCAACACAGGCTAAGTTTTTCAAAATAACAAACATCTTCTTTAACTGATCGCATCGAAATATAAACCTGTGAAGAGTATATCAATAAATAAAATATAAATACATTTTCGAGTCGAACAGTTATAAAAGAGTTGGCGAAGAACTTTGTTTACACTCATCAACCTTTAGAATGTTAATCTTATGTACAACGGAAAAGACTTCGATGTTTATCTCACAGAGGGAGAAAGATGTAAACATTGAACTGTGCAATAATTGCTGGAAAGTATTTAAGCCACACGGTCATACTGTGAAGCTCTCCACAAATTTGGAAGACCTGTTCATTGCGCAATCACAGATGGCTTAAAACTTCGAAAAGGTTAACGAAAAAAATGCAAAAGCAGATAAACGCAATGTGGTTTTAAAAAATGTGTTTGGTTTATTCCAGCTCCATGTTTTCAGCGGCCATTCAGGTTGATACGTAACATCGGGCTTTGTTGAGATTCCTTTCTGGTGAGGGTATTGAAACTCGAAACAGTGATGTCATATTGCGAGTAAGTCAAACGAGTTACCGTTCTGCAACAAAAAAACTTCTGATTAAAAACCTCGTTTGTAGAATGTCGAGAAATCAAAAGATCAGCTGAAGATAAACATTTTCACCGTCGTTTTTTTATCAATGTGATTTCTAAAATTTTTGAAAGCGTTTGTGTAACTTCCGGTCACGTGCTGAGCATGTGCGTAACTTCCGGTCACGTGCTGAGTGCCGCAGACAACGTGTTGCCAATTGAATAAGACGTAGCGCGTATTAAGTATTATGCCGCACAAGGGAGAAAATTCTTTGGATGTTTAGTTAAATCTTTCCGTGATTAAAGATCTTTGTTGTTCAATAAGTGACTTTTTGCGGAGCATAAGGGGTACTTGTATTGGCTACACCACGATCTTCTGTGACAACTGTGCTTTGGCCATCGCAGAACCGTCGCCAAAAAGTCTTCAATAGGGAGGCTTTATGTTTGCACAGAAGGGCTTGACATACTAAGATTTGAGAAAAATGCTGCTAATTTGTAGTGTTTCAAGCTCAATTTTGGGGTCTTGGAGCTTTGTTTGAAGGGCTAAGCCCACCCAATGGCGACGGGAGCCTTGGCGACGCCTCCCAATGGCGACGCGACTAAGCCATCCAGCACATCGATCTTAAGACAAGCATGACGAAAGTTGACTAACTTCAATAGCAATTAAAAGCTCTCGGTTTGCGGAAAAATCAGCTCTGCTTTCTTCTCACTGTGCAATGATTCAGACTTGCACATATCCGTACATTCAAGAGACCAGTCTCCACAAAGCCGACGAAGTTGAATCAATCCGCAGTTAAAAGCAAATTTTCTGATTTCTTTAACTTCGACGCGTTTGTGGAGACTTGCTGCTTAAGTTCAGCAGTATTTCTACTTACTGTATATGTGGGGAGGAAGGACCGCGACATAACTTGGATACCAACCGCACAAAAGCCGAAAAGAAGATAAGAACTACGATTCTACTTGTGCTCTAATATTTCGCTGATATCGCAAATTATTTGCAAATTAATTAGTTGTATGCAAATTTACAGCTGCTTTGAAGAAAACCACAAACCCACTTACACTCTGGTATTTCGCTGATATGGCACAAATCTGCTTAGCACGGGTGTTCCGACTTTAAAAAATCGCACATTGTATCGGATAAACGCAGAAGAAGTTCCAACCAGCCTGATAGGCTCCCACGCAAGGACAACAGAATTTCGTGTGGATGAGACCTTTCTCAATCCTGAAGGAGGGCCAAGCGAGGTCAGCGGTCCTGGAAAGTATCATTTCGAGCACTTTTTCAAAAATGTTTGCAAAGTCGCTGATAGTGGCCTTGCACTGAACAGAGGTTATCAGCCCAGTGCTTACTTCACTGCATACACGAAATCAGGGCTGCAAGCGGCTGATATTTTCGAGGGAGGAAAAATGATTGTAACTTGTTGCGCTTTACAACTAAACATGCCTTTGAAAATTTCGAGTGGGGGCGGGGAGCAATTGTCCGGTTCCCCCAAGCTAGGTTCTTACAAACATTTCTGAAAATATTAATTACACAACTTATGCAAGTTACCATAAAACGTAATTTTTGCAATAACCGTTCACTAACTGCCTGGAGTGGATATATCCCCGTCGATCCTCGCTGGAGCGACTGGACTGGAAAGAGTTCGAACATTTTTCTTGAAGTTTATACCAAGTCCAAACCTAGTTGCTCTTGCTGATACCACATAATCGCTGCTTGGTTCCAGTGATGTGAACATGACTGTTCGATGATGGGTACTTACGAGAAATTGCTGAATCACCTGGAATTTCAAAAATTTAGTAAGTTCGTGTGAGAGTTGAGAAGATTGTTTCAAAAGCTCTTCTTCAATTATCCAGAAAGGACAACATTGCTATCGGCCAGCATTGCTGATAGTATAAAAACATTTTTTTTCCAGACGAGCTTGGCATTTGAGAAACAACTCTCAATCGAAAAGTTGATTTATCTTTCCATGAACACTAACGCCACCAGTGCAGCACCCCTGGGATATTTCACCCTCAATCTCAGCTAGAGACATTGGACTCAAACTCCTTCGTACAAATTAGGTTTCGGCCTGGTGCCTTCTGCCCTCACCCAACATATATAAATAAACAAGAAAATTAAATCAACTTACTTGACTTGAACCCGCTTTTCTTATTTGGAATATCAGTCTTCTAACCCCCTGCGGGAATTGCTGCACTGCCAGTTTCACTTGGTCGCTGGTTACCGATACGACGTTGACGCTCAGGTTCGATTCTTGCGCTTCCCCTGCAGAGCAGTTGTTCTCGATTTTGAGGTTCGATGAAAGTGATGCGATAAATTACACTGAGACTTCGTGCGCGTCGCGGAGCTGATATGATGCCTACCTAGTAGGCAGGGATTTAGTGCTAACAAAAAATGTGTGGGAACGCACCAAAAAATAGTCATTTTAAAACAGCTTCAAACTCATTTCAAAGCAAAACGTGAAAAAGATGTGGGAACGCCGTTCCCATGCGTTACCGCCTCATTACACCCATCCTATAATAGGCGAATTATATACTCTGTTAAAATCTTAGTGTCTGATTCTTATCTGTGGACGGATTCCTTTCGCTGGACAGTGCACTAGAAACACTTTAAAGAAATTTTCATTACGCTGTCAACTGACGTTTTCCGCCAGGATCACGTTCAAAGCAACCACTTAACTTCGCAAGGTCAAAACACTTCAAACTTAACTTGCCCTTATTCGAAAGCGTCGGCGGAAGTACATCATCAGATAGCTCTATTTCGACGATTAGGATTCTTCATTAGTCATAGGCAAAAATACAATAGAATGAACATATCAACATCATGCACTCAAAAATCTAAAATGAACATATCAGCTTCATCTCTTACGCGTTGTAACGCTCAATTTCCCGACAATTCCTTCAATAACATCACCGCGAATGTTTGCGGGGCGGACGGTGATGAAGTAACGCGTTGACGGTTCAAGGTCTGTGACGTAAACTGATCGACCAGTCTGAAGTTTATTCAGAACCGGCAGCGACCGGTTCCCACCGGACAGTTTCATCACCACCAGTTTATATCTGACGAAACATACGAGAGTTCATGGAACAACAACCCACCGCATTGAAAATTAAATTTCAAAATCTTCGCCCAGAATGTGCAGACAAATAAATATTGTTCACTGATCTTCACTAAACCAACATTAACCATGACGTTCGGTCTGAATTCCAGGTTTGCATAAACCCTGAGAGGTTTCACCGTGAGTTGCGGCAGGCTCGTAACCAGGAGGGCGCAGTGGGGGCGAACCCCCTAAAATATTTTTCGCCCCCTGGAAAAATGTGTTGGGCATAGCTTAAACATTTGGACATAGTTTAATAAATTTGGGCCCCTCTCAAACAACTCTTCTCTCCACCTGGTGTCCCAGCTGGTTACGGGCCTGGTTGGGGTCATGTGTTTAGACGCAACGTTACTCGCGATCTAGTGTCTCTCCACAACTTTATGTTTCAGGATTGAGGGCCTGATACAGGATTGAGGGCCTGTAGTTTACTTGTCTCCAAGTTATTTCCCTTCTTTAGATTAAATTTGAGGGAATCTGGGTCTATGGGAAGAAGATGTGAACCATTTTTTAAAATAACGTAGTAGCCTTTCAGCTACTGAAGAATTCTGTTGCTCTCATTCGACCACCAGGTGAGTTCTGTCCACAGTTGACTTGAACGAGCAGCTTATCGTTAGATATTCAACTGTCTCTTTTTCATATCCAGACCCTAGTTTGATTCAACCTATCTTCAAAAACGTCACGTGAATAAAACAGAAAAACAGGCTATTAAAAATAAATGCAACGAGTCGCAGGCCAAATGAGACAGATTCATGGCAAAAAATGGATATTCAGATTTAATGTACCTAAAGAATTGGTATTTTATTGAAGTCAATGTGTTTCATCTAAACTGAGATCTGATTTTTACCGCGAGGCTATCTCCAGTGATATAGGAAAAATCTACAAATAAGAAACAATTGAAATAAAAAATAAAATTCTTCGGATAAAGCATTTACTGGAGTGAAAGAATTTGGACAGCTTTTGAACGACTTGCCTGTGGACGTTCTGGTATGCTGACCACATTATCCGAAATCCTGTCGAAGTGACGTCGCTAGAGGGAGCGAAGATCGGCAAAACCCTGTCGTCACTTGGCAACCGTCCGGCTTGTATCAAAACAGGTCGGGATGATTTCAACAGGATGCTGCTCAGCTGCCTCCTCAGCACTGGTTGCAGCACAAGCTTGACTTGACTCTGCTGGACGTCGCGCAGTGGCGAGGTTGCAGATGGAGCTGTCAACACAACAGCGAGGGCGAGCGACAGCCTTTCCGACATCGAGTTCACGCTTGCTTCCGTAGCGTCGTTCGAACTTTTCAGGGTCTTCATTTCTCGGGCAATGGAGTACAAGCTTTCGAAAGCAGAAATTTGCGTCGATCGCCGTTTGCGGTTGGCAGACTTCTGGATTTTTTCACCTGAACGCAACGGCTTTGTCGTAACATGTACGAAATGCAGCCATTCATGGGTTTCGGGAGTGATCACGGACTGACAGGTTTTCGTTTAACTTCTAGAGTAGTTAAATTCCCTTTGCTCCAGGCACAGCCCCTTAGCTTTATGCAAAATATGTCGTTGACAAATAAAGATCGACGAGCTATAGCAAACACTTGCCGGATATCTTATCTACAAATGATATGCTTAAATTTAGAATTTGCATGAAAATCTGATAGAAAACTGTGACCGAACGTTTTTATTAATCAGTTTTAAATTGCCCTGAAGGTCGAATGAATTTCCAGCCAACAGAAAGTGTCAAACTGGTGCGCGACCAACTTGCGCAAAAATAAGTCTACAGTTGCATTCCAAACAGCTGACGCATTTCCAAGTAATATGTAAGAAAGTTTTCTTATGACAGGAAAACGTTCTTCTTATGTTGCAAAATCTAAGTTCTAGAACAAGATAAGCTCTATGAAGCTTGCGAATGATTTTAAATGTAGCAATAGTAGGGAATTTTTTTTTTAACTGTAANAATAGTTCCTTGGTGGTGAACAACCAGAGTGCTGAGCTTAGTTAGAATAACTGTACTTTTCAATTTTATTCCTACCCGTGTAAAAGCAATCATTTGAGATTATTTGCGTTAGGGTTATTGCATAACAAGAATAATGCAGAGTTTTCTTTTTACTTGATAAACGGCATAAAGTTTTGTTTTTTGGTAGAAATTTAATATTTCGCTTGGTAAAAGGCGGAGACAATGTTAAACCAATCATTGGGTGTTTTGAAGTAAACGATAAAAATGACTGAAATTTGCAAAGCTTACAGTTAACTTCGTTTTTTGTTGAAGTACCGTAACGTTTTCGGTTTTGCCACAAAATTGCGTTTAAAGTACGAAACATTTTTGTGAAATGCCGCAGAAATAAGAAGTCTTTAAAAATTTGTCAGCGCTTCACTGACGTAAAATTTTACCTGCGTTTCTGTCCAACTGTCTCTTCACAGCTATTTTCAATCTTTCGAGCTCATTGCGGACACGAAGCTGATAATTTTGGAAATTGTTTTCTTCGAGTTGGTTTTGATTTTTTCCCTCTTTTTCTGCTTTTCTGCTTAAAATTACGATCATTAATTATCTTTCTTATTTCAAAAAGTGTAGTTCCAGCGCTTTTTTTTGAGGCACAGTTTGTCGATGGAACGCTTCACGTGCTGTGTTTTATCAAAAGTTCGAGTGAGCTGAAAACGTGATAAAAAAACAGTGTCATTATTTATAACACGAAGTGTCGAAATCAACTCATTCGCTGCGCGTTTTGTAAATATTATTTTNCTCCTGGTAATAACACGACCGTCAGGTATTTCGAGTCCTCCTAGGGCTGCTGCCCCCCTGACCCTCCACTGAGGAAAAGCGGGCATGAAAATGAAAAAATGAATAATAACACGTATCAAGTGTGCAAAACTGATCCACAAGTCTCGAACACCGCCCTTTGCTGCTTGGGAGTTCNTGCAGGAGTTAAAGAAATAGGCAAGCCAAGGCATTTTCAATTTACTATGAAGCACGTGTTTCATCTCACTCTCACATTTATGGTGCAGAATTATTATTTTACACAAAAAACGATTGCCACCGCCATGACAAAGGATGCTTTTGCATTTCATTCGATAGTGTGCTGTTATTAAAAGAAAAACCTTGGATTAGTGAGTTAGTCTTATAAGTTATAGCAAGGACTTTGTTTCGCGTCATTCGGCACCATTCACGAATAAGCGCATTTTGATTCACTCACAATGGAATTTCCTGCAGGATGTTTAGGAAAGACACAACTGCCGATTCCAGAATGGGTGAAGTTGGTTCTTCCGTAGCTGACACAGCGCTTTGGAACGGTGAACGAGACGCTGAAGTAAAAGCAAAGAATAAGCTAAGATAATTACTGTATTTTGCAGAGTCGTTAACTCACAATCAGGGATCTATCAGGTATAAACCATCGCAATTTCATTCATCATTGCTCGCATTGTCAAAAGTTTGTTCAGTTTTAATAAAGCAAAAGCAGTGACATCATATTGCACGCTCTGTTGCAGCATGATAAGTTCAAAGAACTCGGAAACAGCACCATTTCGAAGAACAGCAGATTTGATTCCTAGAATTCACGATGTTTTTTGAAACGCTGTTATATTTATGTTTTTCTTCATGAGGTTGCTACGTGTGAAAATAAGATTAACAAAAAAATGAATCAACATCCGAATTGCATTTCCAAATATTCAAGATGATCTGAAATGGAATATGAGCAAAGTGCTTCAAACCAGGGGGTGGTCAAACACTGGGTCGCGGCCCGGTGCCGGTCTGTGAAGAAAAAGTTACCGGGCTGTGCGGAACCAAGGCCAAATTGGTCCAAAACTAACTGGAACAAGTGACATAAGGAACGCACTGCGGGTGCCATTGATCACCATAAACCCTACAGGTCGGTGCATCTTATCGCGGCAAAGCAAACCGAGATCTCTCACTGAATTAGTACCGTGATGACTAACGAGCTGTAATAAGTTTGCATGTGCCAAACATTTTTTATTTATTGAGGGCCTGTTCGCAAGATAATGCCAGGCTAAAACCGGTCTGCAGCGCGAAAAAGTTTGCCTAGCCCTGCTCAGGGGCGGATCCAACTAGCATGGTTAGGGGGGTAGGGAGATTTCAGTAATATTTGGTAGTCAAATCTCAAAACGGCTTCGCTACTGTAAGTGAGATGAAGTATACTTTACAACACTGCTGTGACAAAACAATGTAAGACAAAATGACCTTACATCGCGAATGTCGTTTTCCGAATTGTACAAAATGGTGAATAAAGTTACTTCCGTAGGTTTTAGTGGGGGAGATCACCCCAATCGCCGACACTGCTTCAAATAGTCGGGAGAAAAGGCTTATATAAGATCACCACAAACAATCTTGAGGCGAAGTTAATAATGCTAGGCTTAATAATTTCTTTAAACTGTTACCTGTACGAACAGACTTCCAGTTGTTTGATGCAACAATGGTTCCATCAGCGCTAACAGAAAGAACCGTGACGTTGTAAGTCGTTTGAGGATCCAGGTCACTCACACGATGCTGCGCAGATTGCAAGAAAATGCTGAGATTATAGAATGGAAGCTGAACAGCAAGCACCATTGTACAAATTTCATTTGCTTTGCATACAGAAGTCTTCAGTTAAATTTGAAAAAGGCCTTGGTGCGTGATGAGCGCTAACACCTGGGCGCACCTAAAATTGACATCCTGGTTCTAACAAATTTGCATAAGACGCACTGCTGACAAGTGTCAAGCACAGCTCTTTCCGAATCAGACAAGGATGTTCTTGTTCAGTTGATTTTCATAACTGGGCGATACATTAAGCTTCACCACTGAAACAACAGGACCTATACTTTCACATCAAAAGTCAAGCTTGTTTGGTAATATGCGCACGATGCTCACAGTGTTTCTATTTGAATAAGAGCTGATAATGCCTGCATCGTAGGCGAAATATATACTCTGTAAGATCTTAAAGTGTCTGATTCTTTGCTGAGAAAGGACTTCTTTACATAGACAATGCTCACAGTGTTGTTTGAGAATTTAGTAATTACGATGATGGTTAATACCTACCTGGTTAACGGGAACACCCACTATCCTCTTAACGACGCGGTTGCCTTTTGCGATGACGATTTGATAATTGAAAGCGAAGGGAGTTGGCCGCCATTTAAGAAGAAATCCAGTGGAGGAAATTTGACTGAAGTATGCACCAGTTACGTTTTCAGCGCCAGGATATGCTGTAGAAAGATCAAGGTAATCTATTCAGCTATTTTGAGCAACTGCTAAAGTGTATCAGAACTACAAGAAAAACAAGATCTTTAGTTTGTCTTCCTCTTAAAAGAATGGCCAAGGTGAAATGAAATAAATCTGCAAGCTGCGAAGACATTCCCAAAGTGCTGAACTCTATTGCCAAACAAAAAAGTAACATTTCAAGACAAAACAAAAAATGCACAGATAACCTAGAAATCCCATAAATTCTTATAAGACACGCGGTCGCCGCTGAAGAAGTTCACCTGTAATTGTTTTCATCGCGCATTGGTCAAACGCAATTTCCATTCTCGAACTTGCAAATAAGCCTCTTTAAAGTCACAGACACCATGAGTCTCAAGAGGAAGCTCTTGAATTCCTTTTGAAACTGATTACGTCAAAGCTACTTACGGGTCACAACAGATATCGCAGGCGACGGCTCAGACTCAGAATATGCTCCCTCTGCCACAACAGACAGTTTGTAAGTTTCCCTGTACTGCAGGCCAGTGATGGAAAATGGTGATTCCGCATTCCTGAAAATGCAACGCCAATTTGAATCGGTAAACAGTGAAACGTCATTACTCACACGCAAATATAAACAAAGATCTGGTCTTAAAGGCACGGTTTCTACGTAATGCATTTGCGAGATAATGAAACTTTTTACTGATAACTTTTCTGGTTTTGCCAACGTTAAAACTTGAACTCGTGACTTTAAGGAGCTATTTTAACGTCGGTAGCTCATCTTTATATTTTAGCTTGTGTCAACTGTCCGGAGGTTCTTAAAAGTTTATACGAGGGAATGTTTTACCTTAAGCACAAAAGCAAACGTAATGTTTCACTTGAAGACAAATGTGAACGGAATGTTTTGCTTCAAACACAAGCGTAAACCGAACTTTTTACAGCACAAACGTAAACATACCGAAACGATGTTACTCTTCCCGTTTTTATGTTTTGAGCCACGACCCGGTAAGAAACGGTGTGTAGGGCATCTTCCCACGTGACGACCACCTCTTCTGGAGTTACTTGGATCACTTGGAAATCTCCGGGAACAGTGGGGATGATGCGGCCTGCATGGCGTCACACAAGAATTATATTTTATAAGTCTATGAAAAAGCAGTACATACGCGCTTTGCATAATTTTTCCGTTCATTCCAAATTTGATTTTTGTCGAAAAATGTTGAATTAAAAAAAATACGTTGTTTTCAGAGGCGCTAAAACCTGGAAAACAGCATTTTGTTCATAAGTTTTGCTCTGGAAAGTGGAATGTTTATTCACTTGTTAACTTATTTCAAATAAATTGGCTGAGATTTAATGACCAACATGAATATAACATATTTGCTGATGGATGTTGGGCACAAGAAATAGATTTAATCAAAAAGCGTTTAAAACTTCTTACTCAAATTCCCTAGGAGAGAGTGCTTTGTGTTTGTGTCGTAAATCTGTTTCCTTCACTTGCAGCTTTTGATTTTCTACCGTTTTGCACCTGCGAAGAGCCAGCGCACACCTAGCAGGGACTGCAGATATGCAGGGACTTAGTCCTTCGAGATGCAACGATAAGTCGAAGATAAAAACTTTGTTGATGAAGTGCAATAGAAACGAAAACACAGTGAAAAACTTCAAAAATTTTCTTTCTCACTTGTTCTCGCCACAACCACGTCACTTTCTTCTGACTTGTCGCCTTCGCGTCCAAAAGCAGCGTAAGTGACGTCATAACGGGTGTTTTGTTCCAGCCCCGTAATCACAGTTGGTGATCGTGCTTTAACGTCGCTGGTCAAAGGTAGAACAGTAGTGTTGTTTGATGCACTCGTAACAGGAATATTCTTTTTTTAAAAAAAATAGTCAGAGCATTTTCGGACGTAGTCACCTGATGATGCGCGGGGGGTGTCGGCGGGTTCTCAAAATGACCTCATAAGCGACAGCGTGATTGATGGGGGTCACCCGAACCGAGAACGAGNTTGACGTCACCGATTCGATGAAAAGGTTGGGTCTTACTTGATTTCGAGGCATAACAGGAGATGGGTGGCCTGCGAGTTGCAGTCGTGGTTAAATGTGATAAAGCGGGCACTGCTTCTCAAAATCATTGTAAAATTGTTGCCACAAATGGAAGCGCAAACGTTTTTATTAGTAAAGAACTGAAAAAGCGAATACTATTTATATTTTCCTAGTTAGTTCAGAAATTCCAACTTACGCGTTTGGAATCGCACAGGATTGCTCGCTTCAGATTTCTCTATCTTGCCCACTGCTGTAACGGTGACGCTGTAGTTGCCGCGATGATGCAAAGTGGTTACATTGTATGAAATTCGGGAGATTTTCCTGAAAGCCAGAGAAAACATTTTTAATCTTCGGAATTTCATACATATCAGAAGGTTTGAAAACAGGACAACAATTTTCCCAAAGCGTGAATATTTAGAAATAGGCTGCTTCTAAACAGAAAGTAACCATACCCAATAATGGTTGACTGATTCGTATCTCTATTGAAAACTGTAACTTCGTAGTTCAGAGCCCTTGGGGTGTTTGACCACGAAATTACTGCGTATGAAGCACGAACTACATCAGTCTTCAGGTTGGTTGGTCTTTCCGGTGGAAAAGGAACTGCAACAAGCGGACAAATAAAGCTTTGCAATTGAAGAGACAATCATTCCAATGAAGCTTGTGGACCTCAAAGTAACAGATCTTTTACGCGCAAGGAAGGCTCATCTCAGTCACAAAGTGGTAAAAAATGCTTGGTCAAAAAATTGTTTACAATTCATAATTATGAATATTTTCGTCAATCTTTACGTTACTCGTAATCAGCAACCCTGTTGCCAACAATTAACTCCTAAATAATTAGACAATTTCATTGAAAAGCATCCGCAAAAGTTCATTTTTTCATTTGAAAAAACAAGTTATGCATTGACTAAAGAAAACGTCTCCTACTTGTTCTGGTTTTCGTTGGTGGGAAGCTTTCTTCAGTTTCATAAACACCAGCACCAATTGCTTTCAACGTGATGCTGTACCTAGTGTTGGGCAACAGACCATGAATCACAATTTCGTTCTTTCCCCTGAAAAATAACGATTAAGTATGATGGTTGACTAAAGTATCACAACATCCAAAGCGGTTTCCTTATATAGTCAAAAAACTTTGATTTAAAAAATTTAGAAGGTATCAAACACAGAGAGTAGATTTGGAAGTTCTTCATAACGTACAGTAAAAGATGTGTTGAAAATTTAGTTTCATACTTTGAAAAAACAAGGCCGTATGCCATTAAGGTTCAAAGTCTCTTTCAAACTGTACGTGAGCTTTAGGATTACCTCACCAAAACTTCTCTTTTATCAATAAGACCACCGCCGCGCAAGACAAGCTTGTACGCCACTGCATTCAAAATGTCTTGCCAGGAAGCCAGAAATTCAGTTTGGGAGATATTGCTTATCTTCACAAGTGGCTGTCCGGTAGATGGAAGTACTGGCATCTGATTGTCTGTTGAAAAAAAGAAAACTGATTTTAAAAAAAAACCTTTGCTTCCTGCTTTGCATTTGCAAAGTGTTCATAAGCGTACATTTTTACTGCTTTCTGACAGGTGTGTCACTTTGGTTGGTTAAAAGGTGAAATCAAACATCACAAAAATAACTTCTGTCTACATATATGCTTGGCAACAGGTAACTAAAAACACCCGTACTAGCGGAAATGTATCTGAAGCAAAAGACTGCATCATATGTTTATGCAAATGCGTCCAACATGACCTCAAGCTTCACAAAGGGAAGCAGAACAGTCCTGTGTCATTTGCAAGAGTCCGTACTCATTCGGGACAGTGTGCGGGCGCGATTCTGACAAAAAAATCCAAAACAAAACCAAACAATGCCTTTGAACTCAAAGGCAAAGCAACGCACAGGTTTGTTGCTGGACAGGAACGCTCGGCTCGCTCTCCAGTCCATCAACGCCGACAGCTGTGACTCGGAAAGTGTAGTTGACTCCCGGTCGAAGGTCGTCAACTATGACGTGGAGTGACGACAGGCCTTCAATTCGACGCTCTCTTTCGGGTTTTATTTTGCGCGTGACGTCATCACCGCCAGTGAACAAAACGGTGTAAGATGCGGCACCTGGGGGGATAAGCAGTACCAAAATGTTTGAAGAAGCAACGCTGCTGAGATATCGTATTCAGGAAGGGCAAAAATATCGGTTTCGATGTTTTCCGCGTCATTCGGTTGAAGCGAAGATGGGTTTCCTACGTAATTCGTTCGATAACATGAGTGTTGGAAGGGGAGCAGGGATCTTGCCTCCCTGGATTTTAAAATCTGACATTTTCTCATTAAATTTTTAGCAAAAACAGACGTTTTCTTCGTTGCGAGTGGATACATTGAAATTTCACCACTTTTTGCTCCACTGGAATAACCACTATTGGATCCCGCGGAAAAAAACTTCCGACGCCCATGTTCGATACAGGAGCTAGGGTTAGATGCTGCGTTGCACTGAAAACTACACGAAGTTGCTGATAAAAACTTTCACAGAGTCAAGCACATTTTTCACAAGACGTCTGAAGGTCGCTGAAAGGAACAGTACTTTTTGAAGATTTTTCCTCTGATGAAAAAAACCTTCAATCTTGAAAAACTGTGTGGTTCGTTTGCTATGCACTTTAACCCAGACGGTGATCCGAAGTGCTTCATTTTTTGCGTTCAAACCTGATTCAATACCTCCTTTGCGCAACAAAATTTATGAGATATAATTTGTTTGAGGCAGTGGCTGGAATATGTAAAACCTTCTCAAAGCAAAATAACGAAAATTTTACCGCGTTTTCATGACGTAACAATCCTCTCACCTCTGACCGCGTTCCAAGTTACTTCTATTGCTGTCTGGTTTAGCCCAGTGGCTGTGACGTTGTCAGGTGCGTCAGGTCCTGCAACACATATGCAGATAAATTAAGTATCTGCTATGCAGTTGCAAGACGAATTGGGAGGTGTGTTCTGGAGAAATTCAGTTACACTCGTCCTCACTCAAGGTTGCATGGTTCTCATTTGAAATGTTTTACAGAGAAACGTTTTACAGAGCTTTTTGGAACGTTTTACAAACGTTTTATAGGTACTTGAAACATAATACCTATCTAACAGCTCAGATCAAAAGGGGAACTTCATGTGTTACTTCAAATCTATTAAAAGCGGCGCTGATATTCGGAAAATATGTTAGTTAGTCAGCCTGAAGAAATTATAGGCAACACACATTGGAAGAGTTTTCTGAATATATAGCAAGGGATTTAACATTATGTTGGTGTGTGCTAACGGTAAAAAGAAGTGTTACCTTGTGTTGCTCTTTTGGCGTAAAATTATCGACACGTGTGAAACGGTTAAGTTGTGTTTCGATTTGAATCATAATAGTTTCTATCTTTGCAAACAAAGCTTTTCTCGTCGAAACAAGATGCAAAAGTTCTTGAAGCGCCTAGAGAAACAAAATTGACTGCTTTAAGGTGGTAAAGCAAAACAATACACTGTTGAAAGGTGGTTAAGCAAGACGAAGCATGAGAATCGAACTGACTTGTTCTACGCAACAACACTGCACTTTCCGAGCTTCGCAATGAGGTATTTGTCACTGACAAAACCTCGAACTGGTACAGCGTTCCAGACAAAAGGTTGTCAATCGTCGCGAAATTTCCATCGAAGTTCATACTCTCCGTCCCCGCAAGCGATCCAACTTTTGTCGCCAAAACAATGTATGACGTCGCACCTGGAAGCAGCAAATAACGTAATGCAATTGAAATGTAGAAAGACAAAACCGTTTGACGATGTTAGAAAACCGAAAGCCCACAGATTTCAATTCGTAAGCATGCGTTCACCATCGACTAAGCGAGTTACTGCCTCGCTAACAATTTAAATGAATTTCATAACACAACGGAAATGTTTCGGGATGCCTAACTTTACAAACCTTTTAGTTGCACTGTATCCCTTGTAGCTTGCAAATAAGTAGCCTAAACATACGCCTGTTTACAAGAAACAAAACAAGGCCTTTACCTTTTGCTGCTTCCCATGTCATGCCCACAGATGTCGGTCCAACCAACGTCGCAGTTAAGCCTCGAGGTGGCAAAGCGGCTAAACAGTGTGACAAAGCTGTTAACGAACTTAAAGCAAATGTACTTCACGTTAGAACCCAAACCTTATGTTAGTGGCTCACACAAAAGCTAAGACAGAGGAACCACGAAATATCGAGACGTGTTCAAGAACGGTTGGTTCACAGAGTTAGACTGTGTTTCGAAAATATGTATATTTTTTAAGCAGAAAGCGATTAACCTTTTTGATGAGGTGTTCATGATCACACTGCCCATCGAAAGCGGGTGATCCTGACTCCCACTATCTTCTACGTCTGGCGATAAGTGCGTAGTACCGAAACAACTTCAGTTCGGAGCAACTTTTAAGCAAAACTTTATCCGCAAATGTACAGTACTGTATTTTGAGTTTGCACTGTGACAAGCGCGGAAACTGTGGCTACGCATAATAGTTAACGTCAGGCGCACAAGTTCACTAGAATTAATGACGCAAGATTGTAAAAGAACCTGTTTGCAGCTGAAGACGAGCAGTGCTGCTTCGTCTTCCGTCAATATTCACAGAACGAACAAGACACAAATACGATGTTCCAGGCTCTAATCCAGAAACCCTGAGCTGTGGAACGTCTGTTTCTCGAAATAGTGCTTCGTTCGCTCTATGCAGCAGCCTGACACCGTATCTGACAGCTCCTGTTCAATGTTCAAACACCATGTTAGGTGATGCATGTAGGGCTGGGTTCAAGCAACCAAAATTTATTGTTTAAGTAGTAATATTTAAGAGATTACTTAAGTAACTTAAGTAATTCAAGCAAATTAGGAAAACCGACATTTAGATTAAAAAACATCCAGGCATTCTAAATTCTTAACCTTATAAAAAATAAATTACTTGAAATAACAAGTAATAGCAAAATTACTTAAATAATAAGTAAAGGTTTTAAGTAAGTAATTAAGAACCCAGTCCTAGATACATGCTGGAGAAGTTGCAGTATTGTTATAACCATAACTGAAGAGTGAAATCTATGTGGTTCTTCCAATGAAATTATGACGAGATTGGTCTATTAGGTGGATTTCAATAAACTTAAAAAGCATCTGAACTTGACCTATCCGAAGACA
>JGI24022J15233_10001491_pt1 | contig 19702 bp, 15 predicted proteins | sample Ectturendosymbi2_FD_15233 | JGI IMG/M metagenome (IMG submission 15233) | reverse complement strand
GCAGTCATGCATTATACGCCCCAAGCTATCCTCTGCATTGCGTTCGTGTTTCGGCGTCCTTTCCAGCAAGTCGCAATCAACCGGGGCTAAAAAACGCCGGACGTCGTCATGCTGGCTAACTGTTTACTTTGCTGAATTTTCCCAGTGAGGCGGTTCGTTTCTTGGCATTGCTCTTTTTACAACTTCGTGCCATTGGCAAATCGTGGACGGCTATAAAAGCTGACTAACGTAAATCAAACAATGGACAGCGCAATCGCTTGCAGTTCAATCTTCAAATGTGCTGGAGTTTCAGCAAGCGGGTATGGCTTTTGGTAGAAGAAAGTAAAAGTCAGGCAAGATTTTATTGTGCGCAGAAGTTGTTTGGAATTCGCAACGTATTATTTCAGTAACCTTAGCAGCTGATCCAAAAAGGATTCCTTTCAGTTGCTTATTTGCAGGTGAATGATGCCACAAGTGTAAGTTACTCTGAAAGTTATCCCGAAAGCTTTATTTTGGAAGACGCAAGAAGTTATTTAAATACCAACTGCAGGATCTGTTGCATCCCAACCGCCCCCACCAGTATCGGTTGGTCACACCATTGCGCCATCAACAATAATTTTCACGTTTACTGCATTGATTCCACATTGCACATATCTTGCTATTGATTGAAATAACATTTGTTAACGCTCACGGTAAAATGTGATGGCAAAACTCTATTCCAACGTTCCTGCAACGGCGCAAGTCGTCGTAGATACAATTGACGGTTTTCCAACGGAGGCGATTTGAGGGAGTGATTTCTTNGTATGTGCGGCAGTTTTTCTTTTTTCAGATATTTTGGGGTGATTTTGNCCGGTGGGCGGAGATTTTCGAATTGCGAATTACATTGATCATCTAGAGCGCAATGCGCAGTCACCTAACTTGTATTTTTTCTNGGAGAGAGAGCGATTCCCTTCAAAACAAGGGCAGGACCGTGATAAAGTTTAAAAGGTTGAGAAACAGTTAACTTCGCAAACGTATGGTATATGCCTATTCGTTTCTAATACAGCTGAAGCTGTTTGGTTAGCAGCATCGTATCCTGAGGCGATAACCAGCTGTTAGGATGTTAAAAATCCGAAGCGAATAGGGTTTTTGATGTTAATGAAAGATGTTGTCAAGTGCTATGTAGGATAGCTTTTGTTTTTGTAGAAAATGGATGCGAATGCCTGAAGGATCGATTCACTTTAGCCTTTTGTGTTGAGTTTTGAAGTCAGAGGTAGTGCCAGTTATTAAAGTTCATTATTTTGTTTTAGCCCTGATTAGTGTCCACTAGCATTTAACTCCTAACAACGAGTACTAACTATCATTGTTGTAAGTGGTTCACAGACCACGTGATGCGTTGCTGCCGTAAGGGAGTCGTGTTTATTCGTGGACTTTGAATCAATCTGACGTATTTGTAGTTACACTTGATATGCGTGCGACTTCTACCGCAGCCTATTGTTTTCATGTGACGAGAACGTTTTAGGTATGCAGCACACACTTTGTTTTCTGAAAAAATCGACAGAAGTCGCTACTGTATGTGACTATTGTGAGAATAGAAGCCAGATAAGCCAGGTCCTGAATTTAAATGCATGTACCGAGCACCGCGCACAATGTGTTGTTCCATGGATCGTCACCCAGACCAGTAATTTTGTTAAGAAAATCAATTCCGTGTATCGATCTTAGTCGGTATCACTCACGGCATGAGCAAATTATAAAAAACATGTACCTGTCATTTCTATCAAAATCCACTGTTTTGAAGCTGATATTCAACAAACATGCGCCGCCGCGTTTTCTTTCCATTGCTGCCTGTTCAATCAGTAGTTTATGGCGAGAATAAATGACTGCCTTGAAAAACAACTCAATTCTTCTGTAGCCTTCCTTGGGGTTTATAGAGGTTTTAGCACAAGAACAAAATGATCAAAACCCAACTGGTTTCAAACTGCCCAAGTCACCTTGTACGTGTTTCGTGGAGCCCCCGATTCTACTGCGCAAGGTGCCGACGCTTACTCAGTGAAAAGTGAAAATAAGGTGATTTTTTTATCGCCGAAAATCGTTTCATGAGTTCATTGTTGTATTGAAATGAAATTTTTGCAAAGCTTTTTCATGCGACAGGTTTTGAATCGGAAGGTTAATGGTAGCCCTTGACTAACTTTAATTGGCCAAACTGGAGGAACTCGTCGTTCAAAAACAAATTTTTTTTGTTTAACGTTAACGTTCCCGCTCATCGTGCGTAAAAGCCGCGTCGTAATTCCAAACGTCGTGTATCCCAGTTAAGCCTAAGTACTCTGATTTTTTACTATTTTAGCCTATATTTTGAAGCTCGTTTCAAGGTCTTCTTTTTGATTCCTCCGTTTAATCCAGCGGCATTCAGTGGCCAATCCCTACCAATAGAATATCGAGTCATTACGGTATTCCACAGAAAACCAAAACACTCGCGTAACATGTTGAGCATGGACACTGAATCGCAAAAATCATCGAGCGTGATGATTTTGCTTCAAGTCATTTACCCTTTCCGGTGCTGAGGATGGATGTATCTTGGTGGTCCGAGACAGCTGGGTAGCAGCGCATATCTTCACTTTCGCGCATTCGCAGCAGATACTTTGCTTCAAATGCGGAATGACTGCGCGATACTTCTGGTGGAAGTGTCGGATTTCCTCTATTGCTCTCTTGTGTAGAACAAAGGTCTGGCTCAACTTGGTTTACAAATCATTTACCGAATGCGTCACGCGGCATCCTGTGCGTCCACTGGAGTGGGTTTCAACTTTTTAAAATAAAGCAAAAGCACTGTGTGCCGCTATAATGATTTATTCGTTTTAGGGTTCGTGGGGACGACTTGACAAAATTTCAAGATGACGGATCGCTGGTCACACTGCGTGACGCAAGTTATGACGTGTACTGAAAATCAATGTTCACAGCTTTTGAAGAACTAAGATTTACTCATAATCCCCTTCTCTTTATACGGCCCAAAAACGTATGCACGTCGTCGCCAAGGTATCCATTAACGTGGAAAAGCGATTTCGTTTCAGGACACGAAAATGAGATTCACCCTTTTAAATGGGCAGACGAACAGCAGTTGTGAAATCCTTTGTGCAAATGTCCTACCCTGTCCGATTCAAGAAGATCTAAATGTTATTTGAACTACCTGCACACTCCATCAGAGGTGTGATTGAGCTGTAGGTGACTGCACTGTGAAGCACTGTTCCTGTGAAATAGTTCCTTCCCCATGGTTTTCCGTTATATTTCATATGGCAGGCTGCAACGTGCAGACTTAAATATTCTCGAATTAAATACGTACATGACTTTGAACCAAAGTCGATCAACGTTTAATTTCTTTGTAGGTGACTTTGGTTTGTACCACGCAATAGTGAGACTACGTCTTTTAACACATATTAACGTTGCTTTCTTGTTCACATTCTTTTCCTGTTCACCGCTAAACAAGCCACAGACGAACACATTCTAAGAAAATTTACCATTTATGTAGTAACGACGTAAGAACGAGTTAAGCATCAGAGGTAACATTTGCGAATTCGCCCACGTTAATTAAACGTTACACCAATGCTGAGGGCAAATCAAGTTACCCTGCAGAATCTCGCTGATATTTAAGTTTGGGAAACGCTCTGCGATTTACGGCCCGAGGACCAGGGCATGTTGTCTTTTAATATTTTCGCAGGGAAGATGCATCGCAGTAATGATATGTCCTTCTCTTGGAAAGACTGGGCAGAACTACAGTACACTAAAGCTTTTAGTACGAAAGGCGCTTACCTTTTTTGAGGTAAAATTTTAGTTTGAAAATATGGTCGACCAAAATCTTTACAAGCAGTCAAAACGTTCGTTGGGCGCAAGGAAAACATGCCAGAGGACGGTGCGCGGTTTATCTGATTATCATAACGGTTAATGACTGTCATTTGACCCCCCGTCCCTCGCCTTTCCTGCCGGATGTGTTCCGATTGTTATTATTCAGTGCGTTTGTATGTTTGCTATGGTCACTTGCGGCTGCGACGTTTTTAACTGGACGGTTTTTTTTTGCTGCCTCGAACAGTGTTCCCTCCAAGAAAATTTTACACTGAAACAAATCTTTCTTTTAGTGCGCTTGCAATCGCGCAACCATGCGGACACACAACTAGTGAAGCGTTTCAAGCGGTGAAAGGGCTATGCGATATATACTGTATAATATATATATATATATATATATATAATGTATGCGATATTAAATTTGCAATGCCACAAGTGCGCGAGAATGAGACTTCACTGCGCAAATGGTCTGGTGTTGCTGCGCACTTGCACAGTCGCGCACCTTAGAACACTGGCGTCGAACATTGATTCCCGGGACGATGGAGACGAGTTATTTGCATTTAACATGTATCTTATTTTAGTAATAGCATGCCGCTTGTCTGTTTGAACGAACGCCACTAGTAGCAAGATTAATTTGCCCAGATCTGACGAGCAGCTTTCTCCGTTTCCTGAAGAGCTTTCTCCATCACGGATTTTGCGCTTCTGATTGCGATGCCGTTTTGGGTCGCTTGGACTTGTGTGCAAGAATACATGGAGCTGTTGTGGATCGTCGAGGTCACATCCCACATCGTTTTTCGTTTCCCACATCCTTTCACATCACACTGCTTTTCAGAACGCGATATAGTTGCACTGTTGATGCAAACGGCTTAATGTTGAAAGTTCGGCCATATTTTCTTCAACAAATTTTTCGCAAACCGTGCAAAGAAGCAATAATTATAAATTTACAGCCAGTGAGTTGAGACTGTTTGTTTTCCTAAAGCTTTGGAATGCAGTAAATTTTGCACAAATATTGCCGCTTGGCTGTGAGAGGGGTTGCAACTGACTTTCTAGATCCTAGGCTGAGGATCGAAAAATTTTATGGAAACGCTGCTGCTGGTGAGGGAGCGTTGTCGTTGCTGTTAAGGAAAAATCACATGAATGGGTTGTAGCAATAATAAAAGTAGCCTACTGACCAATTTTCACTTAAATGTTATGATGATATCAAGCAAGCTTGGTCAGTAAAGCTGCTTAACTATTGGCGTGTTGAGATATTCTCCGTAGACGTTGTTTCCAGTCACATAGAGGGGTGCTACAAGGTCTATTTCGATGTCATGACAGGTCCCATTGTGCCGTGGATTGGTATTCAGCAATCAGCATTAACACCGATCAAATATCGAACGCTGTCACTGCAGCTCTCTAATGAGGGTGGTTAGCAACAGGTAGCAGCATTTCCCTTTCAACGTTGAATAGAATTATTGTTACCAAACAACCGCATGAAAAATCTGCGTTGATATGTCCATCAAACGTCGGCCTCTTTCGGAATCTGCTACTCTGCCACTGCCATATACGCAAGCAAAGCTATCAGAAGCTCGTACACTGCCGGACGTACGCAGAGCTATTTTTTAATATTCACTTTATGACGTGAGGACACAGTCCCAATCGAAATGATTCTGTTTTGCAGTTTAGGTCTAACTTTTGTCTGCTGTTTACACTTCCAAGGTTATGATAGGATTACATAAGTTTTAGACCCACTTAAGTGTCACGCTAAGAAACGCGAGTTCGTTTCCACTGAAACTATATTTTTACGACGATTTTGTCATATTGAAAGGCGCGACAGCTAGACTCAGAATTTGTCGCCCCATCATCTGAACAAAATACCGGTCAAGCGTTGTATTTCAAAAACAGCTTTATTGGTATGAACAGTTGACCACCCTGTTTGCTGCGCAAGAAGTCTTATCTTACTTTCTTGTAATTCGCTTCTACATCACGATTTGAAAACATTGGAACATATGCAGTCAAGCGTTCTTCTCCGCAGTGACTACGCGAGTATGTTATTAACAATTTCACTCTCGATAGAGAGTGCTGCACCGACGTAGATGTGCAGGGCATTGCCAGCATTAAATTTTGTTTGGATGAACAGAGTTTTTGTTGATGTATGGCTGACGTTTGCTGACTGTTCGACAAGCTTCATGCTTCAACACAGTGTTTCTCAAACTTTGCCATTTCGCGGATCCCCAAGTCGATATTTATTTTTTGCTCACCCCCGATACCCGAATGCTCTAAGCTAGTGTTTTTCAACCTGGTAGTCGCGACAGAGGGGTCGTGAACCATTTTGGAGGGGTTGCGAGTAGATATTTTATGTACACAGCTGTATTACATTTGCTTCTCGATGTTTGATTGGGTTGTTGGGTTATAATGGGTCGCGGTATAAAAAAGGCTAAACCATTGCTCCAAACAATGGATAAAACAATAGATGGCTTGCACATGAACGAAATATACACGTTTTTATTCACGTCAATGTACGTGCAAACGTTTAACAGAAAAGTTCGTGGACACTGTGGACTATTACATCATAAATGTAGTGCTGGAATGCCTAGCTAGGTTTAGAGGTGCATGTCAGACTACAGTTATGATTCCGATTCTGAATAATGGCCCAAATGGGTGGATAAAATGACGGATTTTCTTGATTGGATTTTGGTTTACGGACCCCCTAAAACACTCATGGATCCCTAAGGGATTCACAGATTTCAGGTTAAGAACCCCTGCTTTAACAGGACCACGTTAGCAGGAACAAAACGCGATTGTGATGTAAATAAACGCGTAAACGCGCTGTGTTCAGGAGCAAGCGATAACCTGGAAATCTGGCCTTGCGTGTTTCGACGATGTGACTAGTACTGTACTGCTATTATTAGTTGCTTATATTTAATTTATCGAGGCTTCTGCTTATTGGTATTGCATCGGGGTTGCTTCTTGCTTGGTCGTCACCATAAATAAGACAGTGAAGCCAACTCTTGTTACCACGAAACAACTTTAAATAACCAAGTTAGCTCGCACGCAAGCGTACTCTCTTGTTAAATCCGTTTTCTGCTTTTTTAATACTCGTTGAAACTTGCACGCTTCGGTTACAATTCCTGCAGTGTGTGTTGCACCGGAACTTGTATGTAACGGTCGGCTGCCTTCGCTTGACAAGAAGATGACCACTACTTCGCTAAACGATGCTAAAATATTTGGCGAAGCTTACAGCAGTGAATACTGTTCTTCAAAACGCTCGCTGTTGTACTGACTTCATCGTGACGTCTGTAATTTAGTTGCTTTGACACATTTGTGACACACAAAAGGCACGTGCAGCAAATTTTGCCACAAACGCTTTGTTTCAGCGCTAGTCCACAAACCACCCTCACGCTGTGCAGCCACGACAAATAACGTTTTCAATGCATAACGCGCTTATTTTGATAGTGACTGTCTTAATACGCATCACTGCACCGCCCGCCTTTGTGTCGAGTGCAAAACCTTGTTACCACCTGCGTGCTTTACGTTTGTACAATACAACAGGTGCGAACTACTACCCTTCAGGGTTCGCGTGGTTATCATTTTTGGCTCTCAAACTGTTAGGTATGAAAAATGAATGTCTGGTTTGCTATCATTTGCTCCGACAATATTGGTGTGGTGACGTTTCTCTTTACCTCCGCGCGTAAGCTCTACGTTGCGATTGGCGACCGATCGCGCATCGCCGATATCGCCTCGCGTCTGAAGTGGACTCAGTAAGGTTTGGCTTGCTGAAGTGGCTCACACAGTTCCGTGTAAAAAGATTGAGATTGCTGTTTTTTGCGTATGTGACTTCTGCAAAAAGAATTTTTGCAGCCAGGAATTTCAGTCGCTTGAGATGCAATACTTAAACTGCTGGTGCAGCTTCTGTTCCAAGATATGGCGATTTACTTTTCATACGACTTGACTTTCTGTAGTTCGGGCGGGACTGATCGCGCAGAACTTTTTTGAAGGAAGACCAAGAAATGGAGCAGTTTACTTAGCTTAAGTCATGGTTAGGAAGTTGCCTGTTTCGTTGCGATTTGTTGCCACTTCCAAAGCATTTTTCAAAATGCCACACTTTCCACGTCTTTTGCAGCTTTAGTTGGCTCTGTTTTTTTGGTGAAGATAGCTCTGACCTTTCTTCAACTTTACAGTTAGCACTGGTTGCTGTTTATCATATCCACATGACGTCAACAACTGCGCTTGGGGTACTGGATACCGATCTGGTGGCATGAAACGTAATGCGGACGAGCTGGAAAGTTTTTCTGTAGAGTCAAAGAGGTTAGTGATCAACACTGTTTTAACCTGGATTTCACTATTGATGATGAGGACACCACATGTGTGTGCAGATCAGCGTGTTTGGTAATATTAGATCCTGCTGGTGCTGCGTTATGTTGATGTGCTGTTTGTTGATTTTTTAAATAAACGATGCACCTCGAGCAAACAGTTCATTTTCGCCAGTCAGAGACTTTCTTATATTTTTTTATGTTTGGTTAATTAAATGACTTCAGACAGGGTTCTCAAGAAAAAATACAGCCCTACACAACTTCAAGCAGCATGATTTGACTTAAATCATGTTCTCAGCAACTCATTGAATCTTTCAAGCGATGTCTGTTGCTAATGTTCCGCTCCTTGACTAATTGCAAGCTCAAACTAACCGAAGATTGCAAAGACGCGCTTGTCCGTGCGCTATTCGTTAAAATTTTCTGCATTGCTCATATTGTTTCGACCGTGGCGGGGTCGATAGATAAAGGTTTTGTGCATCTCTGGAAATTTGCCTTGCGAGTTGAAAGAATATTACTGTAAATTAACTCAACGACATTATGCTTTTAACTTCCCTGTATCGTTGTCGCGAATTTGGCTTGCTCAAGCGTTGTATGATATGTCCTTAATTACCTGGAATTTGAGCCGTAAACATCCAAACAAATTCTCTCGTGCCAAGTTAAAAAAGACCAGCATTTTGGTATAAAGACGCCGCTAGTGGACATTGCATCGTACCCTTTTTGTCATGCTCCTTTTCGCTAAATCTTGTTGTTCTGGCAAATCAGTCGTGATTTGATAAATGTATGTTCTGCGACATCCAAGCTTTTGTTGGCGACACTTCTGTGCACTGTTCAATGCGGCTATGCTTTTCACCAACGCAACTGGTGTCTTCTACTGCAAGTGCATTTGAACGCTTTTAAGTTACGGCTTTATGTCCCAAAACCTGGTGTTGAAGCAGTCGGATTAATTCTTGCACGTGATTCAAGTTTTTCTTAGGAAAACGAGTTGACAAAATACAAAACGTCCTATTCATTGTTTTCACAATTTCTTGTATCGTCTCGTAAGAGGGCAAAGGTATGATTATTCTCAGTGCCGATTGTTGTGGAGAAATTAATTACGGTACGTAGCCAGGTGTCAGCACGTATTACCGTTTTATCCGGCCGTTGTCCACTGATTGGGAAAACCACTGAATGTTGCCACAGTCACATGCGGTCTGTTGCCCGTCCGCAGCACTAAACTCATGTTTGCGAGGACTCAGGTCATAACAAATTGTGCGATTGTGAGCGTTTTCCTGGTTTCGGTAATACTAGTACAGTGGTTTTCAACCTTTTTGTACTGCGACCCATTATAACAACTCACTATAACCCAATGATCCCCAGATAAAACTCGAATAAAGCAAATATAATACAGCCCAGTACATAAAATATCTACTCGCGACTCCTCCAAAAATGGGTCGCGACCCCAGACCTCCAGGTTGAAAAACACTGTACTAGTATGTCTACAGTGGAGATTATAGCCTCAAGTGCGCTACGTTTCTTCATCATTTCCGCAGCTATGCTGAAATCGTTGCAAAGGTTCCGAATACCTAACAAACACTTTCGTGTTGTATCTAGTACGGCTGCCAGGTATAACGTACAGTATACATATATATATATATATATATATATATATGTAAAAAGGCTCAACCGGCAAACGTTCTTAAAGAAAACGAAACAAAAATACACTGACGTTTAGGCCTGCAAAAGAACGGTCTTCATTAAGGCGCAGAACAAGACTCAGCTGTATTCACGGTTTTTTTTAAACACAACGCAGTAAAACAATCTCAGCAATGCAATCAAGACAACATGCCCAAAGCACAATTTTTCGCGTTGCTCGCACTCTCTCGTTGAATCGATTGGCGGGTTTGTTCGCGTGATAGACGACCGCCATTCCGATAAGGATGAGGCTGGCGTGAAGCGCATTGGTGGAGAAAAGTTGGTCGTCCCAGTTTTTCGCAGGCGTGGTTGTTTATATCCGTTCAGATCTTTTCACTCATCTGACGTCGTCGTAGACCACTACAAATCGTAGCACTTCAATTTCCAGCTGTTCTTATTTGGCTTGGTAGGAGGAAGGAGTCGAATTGCCGAAAGGACTGGAACACGCAGCCACATTTGCATCAAGTTTCAAGCGTACTAATCAGCTGTTTGTCAAAATGAATAGCTCTTGTAAGCTTGCGCTTTAATTTTAGAAGAGTCATTGCGCTCGTTTCGTGTAAAAAAACATGCGCTAGCGTTCCTGACCACTTGACATGCGGACACGCTGTCCTAAATGGCAGATAAATATGTGCTGACAGTTCCATCTCAAAATGAAAGCAGACTCATAGTAACCCAAAATGATTTTCAGACATTGCGCCAAACTGTAGAGATTTTGCGAACACTGAGTGCATTGATCACTGAAGTCATATGTTTTAAGGCGCCCGTTGCTGACATTAAGCGATATACTGCGCTACGCCGGTTTTGCCGTTTTTGTACGTCATGAAAATACCACTTAGGTCTCCGGATATCGGCTTATATGTAGTGGTTGCTGCGGTAATTGCTTCCTCGCGCTTGCGGTGAAGCAGTAAATCGAACTTGGTCACCACTGGCCTGGATCACTCACGGGCAAACAAATTAACACGCCTTGCTTCACGTTGCGACTTCTGAACCAGCAGTCGTTGTGCGGCGAGCTTGCTTTGACTGCTCTGTATAGATGACAGAGCTTGTTGCGTTAGTTTGTAATGATGCAATGACAATATTGCGGTGCGACCCAATGGCATTTGATTATTCGTACTTCAGTCTCACGGGACGATGTTTGTTGGGCGGTGCTGCAGAGTATCTTCCATGCTCGCTATAAAGCAGAAGCTTATCTGTGATGAGGAATTGGTTGAGAATCCCGCAAATGTGGTCACACTACGCTCCACAGCTTTCTTCTTGTCCAGCACCGGAAAAAGTTGAGATACGTCGCAAAGTACGTAACATTCACCTGCAGTAATCACAGAGTCGAGTTCCGCTTCGCATCAAACTGCCGCATTGGTCAGCTGTTCACATATCCTATTCCCAACTTGAGCAGCAGACCGTGTCCAACAGCTCAATGCTTGTGGTCGCTGTTGCTGTCGATTCACTTTTTCCACCGCTCGCTTCACGCTTGTTGAACACAGATAAGGGTGTGAAAGTGCTTTTTGTTTTGTCGATTATTGCTCAAATGTGCACTGCCCAAAAGAGGCTTGCAAACCAACGTTTTAATTTTTTGAATTAAAAGTGTGCACGCAAATACAGTTGTTCAGTTGGAGCTAACCATGCTAACTACTGGTACTTACGTGCGACCACAGGCCTGTGAAGGTGACATGGCGAAGTCTAGCGGTTCGCCAACCCGAATAGACGGCTATGAATCATGGGTAACTGTAAGAATACTCCGCACTTGACAGCTCTCCAAGGAGCAATTTCATTGATTCCTATTCTGTATCTGAGCTAAAGGTCAAATGCAGCAGTGTGTTTGCTTTTGGGCAGGTGGTTGGTTTAAATTTCTAAAACGCAAACGCCAAGTAAAGCTGAGCAAATGTGCCGTAGTCAGGTAAATTTGTGCATCTGAAGTCCTGAACTACTATTTCATTTAAATATCGTCTTGTGTGATTGACGTAAAAGTCGTAACGCTTCGCTTGCATTAACTGAGTCATAATCTAATCGCGCAGAAGATCGTAAATCCGTAGTTGTTGACATGTCGAGGAGTAGCCTTGGAGTTCGTCTCAAGTGAGTCTTGGAAATGCTAACAGTTTTCTTGAAAGGATACTGCCTATAATGGTGAGGCTATTTACTCGCGCGTTGTATAGCAGCATTTTCTAAACTGCTGTCGGATGATTTCATTAGTTTCTTTCCTCAACCCCTTTTCACCGCTGGTGTTGCAGCAATCTAGCTGAACATTTGCTGGAAAATAGTTCATTTCCCCATAGCATTTTTCAAAACCAACGGTTGATATATCTGTCTTTCAAAATTTTCGTTTTACTCTGCCCACCTGGAAGTAGAGATTACAGGCAGAAAATCATGAGATGAAACTTGACCTCATTTATTGTTGCTATGCAGCCAACCTTAAACGTTGTCAATCTGACTCCAAGCATTGCATTTAAACAATGATTTAGCGTCTTTGCACCAAATGCTCTTATAATACTTGCATGGTACAAGTAGCGTAATCCACCAGTGACCCAGCAAATAATCAAGTATTGTTCCATATATTATGGTGAATATACTATATTAGTTAAACACTTATCTTCCAGCAAGTAGGTCCGTGTTACGCGAATGTTTTCCACGTGATGACGCGAGCATCTTCACTGCCATATAAGAAATTAAGCGTCAGTTAAATTTATTTAAGTTTATAATTGTAACTGTCACAAGATTGTAAGTCTCTTCACGATATGGAATCATGCTATTGTCGATATCCATAATGGCCACCACCTCCAATAGCCAGAATCGTCTTGCGGCACCTGGACGTGATTTCCGATGCTGTGAGCAAGCTTATGCCCCACGTAGAACAGCTTGAAGAGAAGAAACAGTTGCTGCCTTCGCATGAAGTTGTTTTTGTTGATTCACATGCGTGATTTGTGTGATTTAGGACTTGGAAGTACAATTGTGCGAATTGAGTTCTTTTGGAACAGGTGGTGCGCAGTAGTGAAAAAACGCTAGGTGGTACGCGATCAGAAAAAAGTTGAGGGCCACTGAAATAAGTAAACTAATTAATAAAAATCTATGAATTGTATATCGAGTTAAAAAATTAGGAGCTTTAAAACCAACAGCAAGTGAAGAAGATTTTTCAAAAAAGTATTTTACCCAGTTCGAATCTTGAACAATACTCTGCTGGTTTTGTCGCATCTTCCAAACACAAAACGTTTCATTGCCTAATTAAAAGCAACGATTACTTTTTTAAAAGTCCAGCGTGAGCATGTAGATTTAACATTGCTTTTTCAAACCTACTTGGTGGATGTCAATTTAGTATTTACTAATTGGAGTTGCAGTAAACATCCGTCCATGCGCGCCGATCGTACATACAGTTTACTGGATCAGCGATCTTTTTGGCAATTTTTTTGCGACATACACCGTTTTTTTCGTGAAGATCGTAGCTTCTCTGCAACTCAAGTATTCATCCACCTGTGATCGAATTGCGTCACGCAAATCTAATATCCTTGCATAAGATTATTTGCATTATGTGAATATGCTTATGGAAGAACGTTTTCGGAATATATTCGTTTTTATCATTCAACTGTAACCTTGCACTTAACGGGCTTTGTCTGTTATCTGACCCTGAGCCTCAGTTTTGGTGCAGCTTTATTCTAGCCTTAGGCCGGGTCAACGACGTCAATAAGTTTGCAGAGGCGCCGGCCATGACGATTGAGTCATCTCTTGCTCTTCGGAAAAATGAAGAAAATATAGGACCGGATGCAACTTCTTAACTTCAGTGTCACCAGTTATGCGCCGCTGTGTGGCCGCGTGTTGTTTTGTAGTTTAACCTGAGACTTTTTAACAGCTTGCCGGCATTGTTGAACATTTGGGTAACTTTCCTACCAGCAAAGTGTTCATCATGAGTCAGCAAGGACAAAGCTGACTGTTACGAGTGACTAATTAGACTAATTTTTTAAAACTGTAAAACGTTGTTTGTCGACGGAATAGAATCAGTATTTTTTATGCTAACTTAGGTAACAGCGCAAAGATCAACTTAAAGCAAGGGCACTTTCTTGTAGTCCGGTAGGCAACTTCGAAAAATTTTTTACATGCATTACCATCGTTGCTGTCTTACATATGACAGCTCCTGGTTTGTCAGTTTTTTCGTTTAAAGTGGGAAATCTTTTCTGGTCTTGTTGCTTTTTGACTGGTGCTTTATATCCATGATACTGGGATCTTAAAACTGTTTCCAAGTTCGAAATGATTTATGCTAATCTTGCTGAGATTTGCCTGGCCTGCCTGTTTGCTTACAGCTGGCTACTTAAGGTACGTTGTCCTATTTTACCAGGGAAAACAGACACATCGACTTAACATACATCAGATACGTTTAACTCTGCTGTAGTGCCTGGTTTCGTACAAGTTGCTCATCACCTTCCTGTGCATTTCGTAGGCTTTGTTCGTCTGACGTTATCCTTGGAGGTGCTGAATCGTTTTGCGATATTGCTCCATCCTTCCCGCCACCACCAGCAATGGATATCCTGGACGTGAAGCCGTCCACCATTTCTCATCCGCCATCCATCGACAGTCCCTTCAGTGAATTGAACATGCTGTCATCGGGTATGATTATGACGCCTGATTTGCAACCCACCTCATCTTCGGTCACGTCACATCTCGATTCGCGGTCTTACGACGATGCTATCATGTGCACATCAAGCGCGGATTATCCTCCAAACATCGCGATCTCACCCGGCTCCTGTAAGAGTCCATTCTGCTGCACATCTCCAGGTTTTTGCAACTTTCCTTACCATCATCATCATGGAAGAAGAGGGTGAGTCAGCATTCGTACAGATTGTGATTCTGTGGCTCTGTCTTGTACGAAACTAATCATTGTCTCGCTGTTGTTTGAAATTAACCACAAAGGGTGAGCAAGCTATTTTTCTTTGATGTTCACCTTAGCTGTGGCGTCCACTGACACAGCAAACTGCTTACAAAGAAGCCCGTATTCTGACACATGTCAAACGCCCTAGGAGTTCCTTGTGAGCAATAGAAGTTTTGAAAAGCTAAGGACGGATTCAAAAGCTAGACTGTCAAGCAAATTAAAAAAATATTGATCCTCTATTCGGCATATATGCTTGCGTGAATAGCAGCAGAAGCTTCTTTGGTAGGCTGTGCTGCAGTTCGTAGCATTTGAACTGTGTTTTGAGTTGAGCATTGGAGACACTTTTGTGGAGGTTCCGTGCGTGTGTCCAACTTATTCATGTGCACCTCACCATATCAGCCCAAAGCAGCAACACGCGGGCTGCCATATCGTGCATTTTTAAGGAAGGCAAACAGCTGTCCTGGAGCATTTGGATGGCAAACTTGGCGTCGTTCCATGCCTTGCGCCATGAAATTTTTCTCCTATTAATAGCTATTTGTCATGCCAATAGAACGCACCCCAACCTCAGCTTAATCCGCGTAAAACAGGGCATGACTAATTAAGTGATTTACTGAAACGGTTGGCTTGAGCAAACATTTAAAACCTTGCCTTGTATATCATATCTGCATTTTTCAGAAAAACATTGCTACCAGTGATTCTCAACGTGGTCCAGGTGGAGCGGTGTGGACCACCGGTGGTTCATTACCATAAATCTTTTTCCTTAAAACAGAGTTCCATAATTTCTTGATAAAACGCTCACTGACCTATGTGTAATACAGTTTTAACTAGTTGTCATGAGGTGTCAGCATAGCAAAGTGGTCCATCGGATATTTTTTTAAAAAAAGATGGTCCATGGGCCAAAAAAGGTGGAGAACGACTGCTTTAAACCAATAATTTAAAAATGTCATTTTTGGCTGCTGCCAGTGCAGCGGCAGCCAGCGGGAAAAGCTTTCGTGTCAGATTTGAAGATCTTGTGGTCTCCCATAGCATATATCATTTTTTATTTTTTATGACAAGTCCTTTTGCTTTCAGTAACTCCCACCTGGACGCAATGTGTGGCTCTACTACGGACATGACACATCAAGAGCCGATGTGTCAAACCCCGCCTGACCCTTTTCAGCAGGAACAAGTTTTTGTTCCCGACTCGGCGGAACTTGACAGTGTTGAGTCGTGCGCGAACAATGCATACAATCGAAGACTATCGGCGCCGTCAATGCATGAACCGCTGTCGTTGTTGAAATCCGACCAGTTGTCACTGCCAGGAACTCTTTCATTACCGGAGACCGATGACTTTAGCGATATAATACCTCCCATTTCGTCACTTACGTCGACTTCGTCGTCGTCATTGTCTTCCTCCACGTCGTCCATATTAAATGATCCGTTGCTGGTTGACGTAACTGGGTCAGACGTCATTGGTTTGCTGTCTCTTCCCAAAGTCGAATCGCTGGAAACGACGAACACTCTGGAAATAGGGAATAGCGATCCCATCACCACGAAGCCGGTCACTTTTTGTGGCAATGGCGCGGTTAGAAGGAGCCCACCTCCGCCTAATGTGACCCTCAATCCAGAAAAGCACAAGCGGAGCATGTTTCCTGCAGGTAAGACGCATGCGTACTGTCAAAATGAACTTTAAGTTTGGTCAGAAGAAACGCAATGATGTACTTTCCCCCGATCTATTGCAGTGGTTGATGCCATAAATTCGCCCCCGTATGCTTTTGTGCAATACACTTAGTAAGCCATAAATGCATCAGATTTAGGGCGTTTGCCATTAGATTCATTCGTCAGGTCCCGGGCTACTAGTTGTTTACGAAACTGTTTAAGCGAAGATACACGTGTTGCTGAAGTCGTTTCGATCGCCTGTGACATTAAATTTTCTAGCGTGTAATTGATTGCCTGCAAGTGTGCCCGGCCAATGTTTTGGCCTTACATGCAGTAGCGTTCACGTGAAGCAATCGATTTTCATTTTTGCCTTTGGGGAAGCTTATGATGCAAAAACAACGTGCAGGTCAAAGGAAATGAAATTATAGCGTTATTTTTGTATTCGAAACAGCAAAATATGTATGAAAAAAATGAACGTGTTAAAGTCACTGACATGGCAGCACCTGCTGCGCTTTGCCATCTTTCCTCTGCTCTGAGAGAACGATTTCTGTCCTTTGACATTTGCAAACCGTTTGTTTGTGAGTTTGTTACGTTCAAACAAGCTGCGGATATGCCGGATAATAATGAATCGGTATTAACTTTATGAAGCATATAGTGGCTTTCAAATGTCCAATCTCCGCTTACTACATCAATATTACTTACCGTAACGGGCGGCACGCATAAGTGGTGTTGTCAGAAGGGACGTGACTCACGTCAGCCTGGTTGACGAATCCAACACCGTGATCATAAAGTTTCTGGGCTACACGCGGTTTTCAGCTGTATTTGCCTGGACAAATTTTGATTTGCTGCTAATCCGCTGTAACGCTCAGCATCAATCGGAATTACCGGCAGGACGCGAGCGTACACCTCGCAATTTCACAATTTCGATGCTCTGAAACGTTTCTAGTTCCTTTTGGTTTCGGTGCACTGCAAAAATCTTGGACCAAATTACATTGTTCATCTATAGTACAGTGGGTCTTAACCTTGTTAGAGGCGCTGAACCTCGCGCGTTTCATCTGTGGGTTCAACGAACCCTTCATAATTGGAAAAATAATGCTCGAAACGAAGGCACAAAAGCCATATTTTATTAGATCACAAATAACCCACGTAAAATCGCTGTATTATTGAACGAAACTAAGAAAACATGATTTGATTGTACTGTATTTATGGAAAATGGAGCATGCGGTTCTACCTGAAGACGCAGCTGTCTTCGTGTCTGTCGAACCAGACCATGAAAAAAAGAAAAACAAATTAAACCAACAACACAACCTTATAAGAGTAATGATGTTGTTGTCCAAATTCAATCAGTATAACTCAAATTTAATCAATATCAACATGAGTTTCACACAAACAAAAACATATCTCTGTGTAGAACGGAATCACACATAGTTTGTTGACCTCCGTCGAACCAACCTCAGACTAATTCACCGAACTCCTCCAGATTGAAACCACTGGTCTAATAGCACTATGAACGGTACTTAAACGGGATATGTGTTATGTGTTGCCAGTTTCCGATGGTTGATTGAAATCTTTGAAAATGCAAAGCCTAAGTTGAAATCTGTTATTTCTCATTTCCTGTGTCACTGTGCTGCTCGTTCGCTGCACATCCTTCGGGTTCTTGCGATAACCTGTAGATATTGATTCCGGCCGTTTGATCTCCCCTTCACAAACATACAATTTGCAATCAACTGCCTGCTGGCAAAGCCCGATGTTTACTTAAGCCTACAGCCTGAATGTGGAAATAGCTTATCGACCCGCCTACGCCCAAAACATGTTTTGTAGGTGCGGGTGACAAAATTCGTTTGCCTCCAATGAGTGGTGGGGTTTTCCCACAGACACTACGAATTTGTTGACCACGCCAAGCAACTCGCCTGCTTGCACCACATGGGATACGTCAGAGCATGTGTACCCGTTTGACCATCCCTGCCACGATCTGATTGGCTGAGCTTGGAATCCCGGTTGTGATCAAGCCACCATCTACTGCGCGCGTGGCTCCTGATTCTGACATAATAGTAGCTGATTGCGTCTGCAGGCTCTCCCGGCCGCAATGTAATTACGGAAACAGTTTGGCAACGCGTGACCCTGTACTAGGCATTCCAGTTGAGAGCGTTATTTGGTGCTTCAGGCCCACCTCAGTAAGCGGCTACTTGCAAGAAACGCACCTTTGTGAACCATGATTCATTTGTAAGGGCGTATTTCTCCAACGACCACGATGCTTGAACTTTCGTTGGCTGTGGGTAGAGATCCATTAAGTTCCAAAAATAAATGTTTTTTTGCGGTTGAAGTCATGTTGATGACCAATCGTGATTGTGGCCCCTCAGACAAAATGATCAAACTTGTATTTGCAGTGTTCATTGCAGGAAACTTATTTATAGCATTTACTCAATCGTAAACACAGGTAAACAGATTTTTACCATTCGCTCAATCCAGATCCTACAACGTGGAGCCGTGCGCATGTCAAAGAGTGGCTCCTTCAGCCGGGCAAGGAAAACGCGTTACAAGAACTGGACATCAAAAAGTTCGCCTCCGTAGACGGCTACAAACTTTGTCAGATGACCATGCGCGATCTATGTCGCCTCACTTCCAAACTTAATTCGGAAATAATCCTCAAGCGATTGTCGGTTTTGAAACAAAGTGAGTGGCTGTATGTTTCTTTCTATTCTGCGAAAAGTTTCATTTTCTGCCGTTTACAGCTCTGAGGAGTGCTTGTCTATCCACTTTCACATTTTGTCGAAACTGTTCATGATAACTACTGCTATCAGTGGGTGGGTTCTTAGCAAAGTGTGATCACTACAGGGTGCACCATAACGTTGGTGGACTTGCAGCGCATACCGCTTCAGTAGCACTCGTAAGTTATTGGGAATGGCGTTGGTTTTGCAATTGATAGAGGTTTTAGTCTTCAGTCTTAGATAATAGATAATGTTCAGAACCACTTGTCCACGCCTTTTTGAAAGAGTTTGCTTGTTGATTTGACCGTGGTACATCAGAACAGAAGTGCTTTTTGTTTTTGCGCAATCCTATTTTCTGTGACTGCAACATACTCCGTGCATGCTATTCAGTATAGAGTGCAGTGCAAGTGCGGAGATACACGGGCATCAAGTGAATCTACCGCAACCTGCCACTTGCAAGTTGCATGCAACTGCATGCATTCCTCAGTTGCCCTTGCACGCTCCCCAAAAAACAGCAGTGACCTCGTGATGCGCTCACTCGAATCAGTACAGAGGTTGCTTTCTCTTTTGTTAACATTGCACTTACCCACCCGTTACTCCGTGCAGTCAACCTTGAACGCCCGGCAACTTGGACGTCGGTCGGCAGTTTGCGTTATCAGCGGCGCGATCTTGCGGAACAATCCGCACCTTGTTAGGTCTGAAAGATAACCTCACAGTTAGTTTTTAGCGCGTTCCACGAGCGCTGCCCTTTATTT
>JGI24022J15233_10001490_pt1 | contig 19705 bp, 10 predicted proteins | sample Ectturendosymbi2_FD_15233 | JGI IMG/M metagenome (IMG submission 15233) | reverse complement strand
TGGAACTTTACTAAAGCAGGCATTTGTACCGATGGAAAAACAATTATTGCTGGCATGTTGCAAAGTTACGTTCTTGTGTGGCAAGAAGAGAGCCTTATACAACTGCTGAAGAATTTGTGACACCATGTGAACTGCGTTGGTAACAGTTACGACTTGCCTTCAGACAAGGGGTACGAGAGAATTTTATGAAAGCTCAGGGGATACGAGTGCGTAGAAAGGTTAAGAACCACTGTTCTAGAGGAAAATATGGCGAGAAAAGGTGTGATAGAGACTTTTGTTGAATTTCTGTTTGTGTATATGTTGATTCACCATGGAATTTCGATTTGACGTGATGTTGTATTCTCACCTGGATCTTGAGAAAATTCAGATGTGGGTCATATCGAACGTTCACGCGGGTCACATTTTGCCCCCTTTCTGCCGGTTCCCCATTCTTGATTTAATCACTGCAAGTTTTACAATTTACAGTTTGCTGCTGTGACCTGGAATAACATCACCGGATCATTTTTGGTAGTTTATGATTGTAATAAACATATGGACTTGTCTCCTCATGCCCTGGCGTTGGGGATTTATTTTCCAAATAAACGGTCTACCTGTGGACCAGTCGCTGAAATCTCTGTGACAATCCACAAATGCAGATTATTTTCACGTCCAATTAATTAAAAAATTTACCCATTCAGAGTGTTCATAAGTGACTGGATATCACGGCAGTCCCGTCGCCACGGAGGCATTGGTGGGCTTAGCCCCCCCAAACGAAACTCCAAGCTCTCCCAAATTGAAACATGAAACACTACAAATCAGTGGAGTTTTTGTCAATTTTTAGTATGCCAAGCCCCTCCGCAGAAACACAAAGCCCCTATTGAAAACTCCCTGGAGACGGTTCTGTATCACGGTTACTACATCTGATATATATGTCTTTATATTCGTTTAATATCAACACAATTCTTATCGTTGGGTCGTCAATGTGTTTAATTTAGGTGAGTTTACCTGTATCTTACAACTTTGATGAGGTCAATCTAGAAACCACTGTTTTCGGATAGTCCGGATGACTGCCTAATCCAGATGAAGTCATAAGTCAATCCGAATCCGGAATAACCGAAGAGCACTGTTATACTGTCTCCAGTAAATTCGTGACAATCAAAAACTTTCACTTACATCTTTTTGTCGTTTGGTCAAGAACGATTTCCGGACACAAAGAAGAGCTTATTGGATAACGGCTTGTGTTTACCTGAGTTTAATAAACTCCTTGCTTGTACAAGAGATTAATCGATTGCATTAACGTATGCCAGAACACAGACAAAGCATGTTTAGTGGGCAAATACTTTTCGAATATCTTGAACTTTTTATGATAGTGCTTTGTTCCCAAAGTAAAACTCCAGTTCAAAAAAATCTGAGTGATTTGCATTATCGTGAAAAGTATGTGCCTTGAAATTAGTTAGTGCAACTGGTTCAAGGTGTCAGTAAATTATTCACTGCAGGCAAAAGCATATTCTCGGATGACATTTTTTATTCAAGCAGACCCTAGCAAATTTAGGTCAGTTAAATGGGTGCAGAGCGTGATTTTTCTTTCTCTTCTTTCCTTCGTCTGGCGACCAGACAACAGCACACGATTATCGCAATGATTAAAGCTAACAGTGCAACGCCGACGCCCACAGACACACCAATTATTGTTCCAGTCGTCCAGAAACCTGAAACGAATGTACGAGTTTGCAATTGCTTTACACAACATGTTAAACAGACGGTAAACCATAAACATCATAAAATAAATCTGCGAGTGAGGATATGAAACACAAGGTTTGCCGATGTGCATTTATCAAGAATCAAAAACGGAACTAGAAATAAGTAAAGGTTTAGTCACAAAACTCACATGCTGAACTTTTTTATGTATTGGTTCAGAATGCAATAGATCGTGTCCACAGCTTACGTCACATCGGTGAAAAACTTATAGAAGTGTGGAAACATTTTGCCTTGATTCAAAGGCTTGTGCAGAATTTGTCGAGTTTTTCATAGGCATGCATATATTTCCAAAGATTTTCAGAGGGCGATATGTTCATATGTTTCGGTAGGTCTGTAGCTCTATATTTTGTCAAATGTTAAGTCTGCGTAGTTTGACAATCGCAGTAGCAAACAACTTTTTCAACAATTTCCTTAGTGTACATTTCATATAAGGTTTGCCGATCTTTAACTTTATTCTCAAACTTACGAGGGTTTTTACTTTATTCCTTTAGTTTTAGCAATAGCATACTGGCTTACCTTCTGCTTGAGTAGAAGTTGTCGGCTTCAACGTTGTAGTAATCACTGAAAGCAAAAACCAACAACGTAAATAAAAATTAGTGAATTAACCTCTTGGCTTGCAGTTTTCTATACTTACATTCTCTTTTTTCAAAAAATGTCACTTACTAGAGGTGACTTTTGCCCTCAAAAGTTTTGTGCAGTGAGCTTCATAAAAACCTTAACAAGTTCTTTTCTGAAGTCGTTTCACTAAACATAGCGGAGTACCCTGTTAAACATTTCCGCAACTGATGGTTTGACTGACTCATTCTTACCACATGATATTTCTTGTGAATAGCTAAGAAATTAGTTGAATTGGTGCAGAAACTTGCAATACCTTTTTGAGTCTTAAGAAGGTTTTTCATGATAATTTCTAGAGATTTCCTTTCTGCTTTCTGTCAAGCATCAATATTGTTGAAAGTAACTTTCTGACACAAAAATCGCTGCAGTTGGAACTTTGTGCTGAATGTTTTAGACTCAATTTGTAGTTCACTGCTGTTTGTTGAAAAACCTGTACAATCTATGCTTAATTATATGTTTATCACAAAACTAGAAGGACATCTTCTGTGACACCGTAGGTCTACACATCTGAACAAAGCAAAATGTTGAATTCTTCCGACTCGAAATTTTACATTGGCTTAGACTGATATTATAGCAATTTTATGAAATTCAGATCAGTTGAGGGTTTTGCAAAGAAATCTTCATCAAACTCATTTGTCATTAACTAGTTTTATCAGTCAGGTAAATAACCGAAAACTGAGATGTACTTTCCGAAAAAATAATATGTTATACAAAAAAGGAACTTGAAAGAAGTGTTTCGCATGCATGATAGTGTAACATCTATAGATTTGACTACTGTCTATGTATTTGATCCAATACCGCAATAGTCGTGGTACGATGTTTCCCAGCAATACCCTTGATGTCATTTCTTGATTGAAGTTGTCCCGAAAATACGAATTTAAAATTCTTGGCTCAAAGAGAAATGACCAAGCCAGGGTTTTTGCAACCCGTTTAGAAACTGAGTACCTATAGCTCTCAAATACCTAACAATGTTTTCACGATTTATGCGAATGTGTTCAGGTTGTGCATTGCTGCTAGTGAAGCTAACTTAAATGAAGTATACTTGCCTACAGTAGGTTAACCGCACAGGCTATCTATGATCACGGTTGACCAAAGTTAATCATGGCAACAGTTAGCCCTCGATCATTGAAGCAAATTAAGTTTAGCAGTGCTTAAAAGCAAGTAATTTTCACCTATATCAGGACTTGAAACAGCGAAATGATTTAGTTGTTCGAAATTATTAAGCAAAATGGTTTAATTGAAAATTTTCCCAATACCATAGCCGTGGTTAATATAGTTCAAATTGTGTTTGCAGCAATTAGCAGTAACAATTACCAAATTCGCTTATGTCAATTGGGCGGACAAAGCACGAACATATACCACACGGTAGCTGTAAAAAATTCCGCCGCTCCTTCTAATGCACTACTAGCGAAAGCTGGTACCCGTTTGGTCTTTCAGAATTAGTAATCTGAACATTTCGAGAAGCCTGAAACTTACACATGTTTTTTCATTTTTAATTAACAAAAAATGAAGGGCAGCGCGGCGGAACGAATTTTATAGTGTGACGTCCAGAAGACGATGTAATTCTACGACCTACAGCTTGAATGATTAGAGATGACGTCACATAATCAAAGAACCATGTTCTTTGATTATGTGACGTCATCCCTAATCGTTCAAGCTTCAAATGCCCTGTTCGCACAGTTTCTTGAAAGACAGCAATGAGACAACGCACCTACAATCGCTGTGATTTTATCGAAGGCATTCTGATATTTTGTCAAAACCATTAGCTCCAACAGATACATGGTTCTCTTTGAAGCAAACATGCGATAAAAATATCAATTTGCGTAAGCAAGTAGGTACCATTTTCAAAATTGCATTTATGTATTTTACCATTTTAATTCGTCAGATATGGTTTTCATGTTTTTACCGTTTAATCTAATTTTGCTTTACGATGAAAAATCAATTTGAGACATGAAATGCACACACTAAAATCTACTTTTATCGCAGGGAAAGATTTACTGACCCTATTTTGAACGTTATGGTGTAATTTGCAATGTTCTACATAAACCATTCTGAAACTGCTAAGGCAGTATTTTCTTTATTAGCACACCAATGAAATATAGAGTGACGCGAGTACGGTGTAACGATGCAAGATTGAGATGAAAATAAGCTTGCCTTATCGACAAGGCCAATTTCGAAAATTATGTCCTTCGATAACTAAAAACTAAAAAACGCGGTAAATTAGTGGTTGTAGGTCACTTGTTTCTCAGAATTCCTTGAAAAATAGTGGAGGGATCCTGTTGCCACTGTCATTCCCTGTTCCGCCGCCCGAATTCAAGAAAAATCTCAGAGAAATGCACATGCGTTTACTTGAATTCATGCTTTTCTACCAAAGAGGAGGTGCATGGAATAACAAGGTGCATTGAAATTCTACTTCATGCAGAAACATTTAAATTACAAGGTGCAGTATTGCTCATTCCGCTTCATGCCGGAATCTGTACGCACATGCTGATGGCAAGGTCTACTACTCTGGGCTGTACCATGTGTGCTGGAAGTTACAGAAGTTGTAATAAATGTTTGATTTTGCTTGGTTTTCTGGATGTGAGTAACAGAGTCATCGGAGCCTGTGGTCTCGGTTGCAAGAAAGTTGCTCTCAGAAGTTGACATAGTTGATGTTCTGCTTGTGGACTGCATTGTTGCCTGAGTGCTCACGTTACGATACGCTCCCGTGTCAAGAGCTAGCAACGTATCGATTGTGAACGTTCCTGCTTCGTATGGCGCTGTTAACTTTTCAAACGCAACAGTCCCGTTACCTGGAGCTCGGGATGAAGAAGTAGATGTTGCAGATGACGGCAGCGTCGTAGACGCGGCTGGAACTGTACTTGTAGTTGTAAGTGCCGCCATCGTTGACGTGCTGGTTGTTACAACGGGTGCTTCAGTTGATGGTAACACTGTGCTGCTGCCTGTAAAATGTGCCACAGAGCATTTTTGTAAGTTGACTATAAATAGAGCAGCAGCCTCGAAATGCATAAATCACTATCAGGAATCTTTTTGCATTAATTTGTTAAAAATACAATCTTTCCTTGAACATTCAGACCCTCAGTAGGTATATTTATATATATTCTAATGCAAATACCTATTAAACTACGGAATGGCGCCGTATCAATTTTTTATGTAGGCATAGTTCTTTTTCGTGTGTATCGGTGTCAAATCAAAAACATTTTACTCAAGGGCGTATGCAAAGGGGGTTTTGGGGTTAACAGCCCTTGTGTTTCATATGTTAAAAACATGTAATATCTGCGCTAAGAAGATTATTTGTTTTCGCATACATTTGCTTGTTAATTTGTCGACTTAATGCAAATGCTACGGAATGAATTTCCATGCAAATTTCAAAAAACATTGCAAATGGGTCAAAACGAAATAGTTAGGTTTTGGTGGTAATCTGGGTTAACGCCTGCATCCAGGAACCATCTCACCACCTTTTGCAGACCTTTCGTTCACTACGTATGTTTAAGATTGTGTTCCACGATAGTTCATTTTATCCGAAACAGTTGTCTTTATTTTGTTTGCTATGGCTGAGCGCATGCGCTGACCGCATTGGCTACATTACCAATTTCCGTAGCATGATGGAACTGTTACACGAACTCTAAAACAGCAGTTGTTAACATAGAAACATTCAGGCATTTGACAATGTCTCAGAAGGGAAAAAAGAAAACTAAACGTTTGCTGGACTTCTGTGCATAACAAAAAAAACGAAAGTTTTGTTCCGTACTTTATGCGCATTCTCAGTTCTTGTGTAGTTTAGCAAGATTCGATCTTGCAAACCGAGGTGTGCGCCAGTCAATCCAGTCGCACACTTTCTATGCTCGACTGCTCGTATTCGACAAGACATTAGCGCGCAGCCTCATTTTGCAGTTGTAAATTGTTATGACGTAGTGATGAGTGTGTTTTACTCCCCTGTTTTAACGTGTAGCTTAATATTTTTGCAGTTATGAATTTTCCTACGATATCCAACTTGAAGCGCTAATAGTTTATATTAAGTGCAATGACATAAAATAAGGACAATGCGTGTAGAAGAATATGCATATTGTGTCAACAAACTTAGCCAAAACGTTGGTTTGGAAACATGAATATGATGTCAAATTGTGACGTCACAAACAGCGCACACCAAATACAAATGACCACCATATACCACTGAATGAAACCCCCCATGAAAATTTTCTGTGTACGTCACTGTCCGTGCACATTTTTCTATCTAAACTGCAGTGTTTTTTTATTTTCACAATGTACGTGTAGGAGCTGTAAACGCATAAAGAAGTTGTGGTAGTTTTTGTACAAGACATTGTAGTGAAGATTGCCTAAAGTGGAAGGCTAAGCTAATTGCATTGCCTCCTTGCTCTCTCCTTACTTGAGACTTGCTTATTATTTACGACAATGTCATATGTTAAAATTTAACCTGATGTTTGCCTTCTTTTCCTGATTAATTGATTGTGACTAACAAAAGTGCACCCATCTATGCTAAATAAGAATAAATCTTAGCAATTAGCATGATTTTTTTAATAAGCGTAATTAGAGATTGAAAATGAAGACGTTGAACAACACTCTCCTCACATGGTCGTATGAATATCAATTTCTGTTTGGGGTTTCATAGTGATTACCTAACACTATTAAACACCATAAGTATTACCATTGTCAACATATGGCCATGTAGAATATTGACTGCTAGTCCAAGTGATAAGGCTTTGATCCCCGTAGTGAGACATTCTTCAGATTTTCGTTTATTTGCCTCGTCATTTGTACGATTTGGTATTGAAGAGGCGTATAAACAATGGTAATTTCAAACTCAGTGCTTTGTTCGTGAGGACTCGAGAAATCCACCAGTTTGCAATTCATCTACGACATGGAGCTACCTACATCAACGAGCTTGCTTGGGAATGTTTTACCTCCTGAATTTAATTTGTACACGGAGAATTGCAGGACGTGACTCGCGCATGTATTGATTTGTTACTGATATTTGGCGAATGATATTTTCCCATGCAGACACCTTGATTTTTTACAATGGTAGTAGGTACTGTAAATTTTAGTATAAACATTAAGGCTTGCTGTTTGTACGTTATTTGAGGAAAACAAAGGCAAATTTGGGCAAAAATTTTTTTCATCCCCAAAAATATGCACTCCCGTACACCTATGAATGAAGGCGTGAACAACTTTGTTGTTGCCAAGTATCAAGCTGTATTTAGTGCGTGTAAAGGCTATTTTACATTAGCTATTATGCTCAGCATCTTGAAAAAGTTATCGCAATTTGTTAAAGCTTACTTGAAAACTGACCAGTTGCCTCATTCATCACCTCGTCGGCTGATAATTCTTGGTACCAAATTTTGAGCTCATCCACGTACATTTGCATTCTAGCATTACCCAGAATAACCAAATTAAGATTGGTATCCATAGGATTTTTCGTTTCTGTCGCTGGGCCTTCCATGTAAGACGATATTTCTGTGCCGTTGATGTACACCTGAGAGCAACAACACATACTGTTTTTTCTTTTTATCAGCAGAAGATCTAACTTTTACTCATGGTTTGCAGCTTTGAAATTCTGTAACTGTTTACTTACTGATTTTGTTTTTACAAACAATGGATGTAGTAGGCTTGTTTTTAGCGACACTCTGCTTTACTTGACAAGCCATAGTCAGTTTAGGTTAATTTTCAGCGTATAAACGCTTAAAGAAGAAAAACAACAAAAAGCTAGATTTCAACGCAGAAGACACCGTGGCGAAGTCCAAATTGAAGTATTTGCTGTCGCGCTGCAATCACGATCTCAACATCGATGATCAACAAAAGTTTGTTATACCAATCACCAACCTAGGATAAATTATGCTTATCTTGTTGCACTGCTTTGACCTATAGAACGCTTCCATCATCGTTGATATAAAAAAGTGCAATGTCAAAAACAGAATCTAGAGAACGCTCCATCAAAAGAAATATGCGTCTTATACTGCAAGTCACCATTCTTGATTCAAGAATTTAAGCATTTCAGGTTGGATTTCAATCCCAGCCTTCAACTTTCCCAGCCATCAGTGTTTCAACAGCTAGGAAGACGTCGACTTCAGTGATGGTATTTTTGCCTCCCTCAAATGTCCCTCGTGTGTGTCCGGTGGTGTGATAGCAACTGGGTTAAAAAGGTCTTTGAAATATTCTCTCCACCTGCCAAGGATGTCCTTCTCATTGCTGAGTAAGACAACATTTTGATCTTTGATGGATATAGCAGCATGAAATCTTTTGCCGCGAAGATGCCGGATGGTTTGTCAGTAATTAGAATCCAGTATGCTGTATGTCCGCAATTCTCCTATGACTGCATTGTGGACTTTCACCGTGAAGGGTGCCAACTTTCGCGCCTCATCGTACAACGAATGCAAAGAAGAGTCGGCTTTGTTCTGAAGCCATGCTTTGTGGGCTACTTTCTTTGCTTGAATAGCATCTTTCAATATCTGTACCATGTGTGCAAATCTCTGTATTGGAAGAAAGTGTTAATAATGCTTAGTGCATTCCTACAGCACAGTTACAGCAGGAGCCTTCCGTTACGTTAGCATCACCGTGTCAACCGATCACACCCTTCAATACACCAGCGTGTTTTATAACGTATGCACTGAACTCTCCCAAAAGTATCGTAGGTTGGTTCGCTTTAACCCTTCACAAAACATCACTAATTTATCCACTGATTCAGGATACTGTGCGCTTGCGTTTGGGCCGTATTCCTGTATCAAACACAGGGAGCGGTCTACCAAGTTCAACCATAACATGCGCACCCTTTCTCCTCGCATGATATGATCAATTCATGAACGCAGGTGCTAGCTGAGAGCTTTTAAGTACCTTCACCCAAGCCTGAGCAAACTTTGCTGGCTCAACTCCGGCGCAGAAGAATTTCTAACCATCGTCCAAATCAACAGTGTTAGAGGCACGACGGTTAGTCATATAGATACCCCAACAACATTTATGGAATAACGTTTGGCTTCCTCGGCCTGTTGGTGCTTTCTTCCTGTGAGCGAAGCCATGTTACCATTTCCAATCAATCGCTTTCTTTTTACACGTGACTTTCAAGTCTCCCAGAGTAGAAATGCACTGTGCGCTATCCCCATTCACCTTCCCAGATACATGGCCTATACAGGCCCGTAACCAGGGGGGCGAATCCCACCTGCAAATTTTTTCGCCCCACCCCTGAAAGAATGTGTTGGGCGTAGTTGAAAAGTATTAGACATAGTTTAAAAATGTGGGCCGTCTCAGAAAACTCTTCGCCGCCCCTGGTGACCCAAGCTGGTTACGGTCTGAGCATATACCGGGCGCAAAATGGGGTCTCAACTTGTGCATGGTTGATGGAGAGATTGGACAGACTGGCCCCGCCACTTGAGTAGCAATTTTGGAGGAAACAGAGGTACCACGGGAAGGCGTTGCTGCGGGCACAGCTACATAAGAGAGGCATTGCATTGAGGCTACTGCATGGGCAGAAATGCAGTAATAACTACACCTGAAAAGTGGAGGCTTTGATTTGCTCTATCACCAGGGATGCCGAAGAAGCGGCAAGGGAGGGGATGCAGTTAAAGAGTTGAGGACAATGAATGCTTATAAAATTGATAAACCATGAAATTACCTACGATGCTGTTATGAAAAGGCACCTCGCCCCCGTTGCCTATTATCCGTCGTCCCTGGCTATCACTTTCCTTTCGCATCGGGGCAGGGCAGACGATCTTTCAGAAGTATCTGTCTCAAAACCCACTGGCTCTTTTATGTTGGACAAATTCACAAAAAAAGACAACAAAGGCACCAACAACGTGATGCCACATCGATAATTACGAGAATGCCATTTCCTCTTGAGAAGATGTGGGAAAGGACTGTTGCGACCGTAAAGCCCGAGCGGCATGTGCGAAAAGCTTCACACTGTGGCAGCAAGCAACAATAGAGTTCACCCGACGAGATCACTCTATTATTGCTTGGTCACGCCACATACATATGGGTGTTGTTCTTTGCGCACATTCCGTTCGTGGTAAACCGCGCATTCAGCGCAACGCCAGCGGAGTGGTTGCAACTTCTTCGTTTTCTCCCGGAGGTAGCACTGGGCATAACGTGGATACGCAAACTCCTAGTTTTAGACATTACCCAGCGAAGTATCGTATAGTCCGATTAAATGTTTTTCCAAGCAATATGCTTTTAATTATGCAATGTACTGACTCGGATCGCCTCTGATGAAATTGTTCTTGTAGGAGAAAACTTCATACATTCCTTGCATTATCTAAAACCTTTACCTTGGTACAAACACGTCACTTTTTATTTACCACTTTCCAAGAATGTTTCAAAAGTTAATTTATGGATCCCATTTCAGATTATTTTTCGAATCCAACTCCATAATAGCAGGCAGTTCAAACACTTTTGATGATTTTTGGTTCTAAATCTTTGGAATAGGCTGCGTTTTTGCTGGCAACTCTTGATCTAAACACTATCTACAGGTTTTAGTAGTTTTATGCAAAGTTTCTCTCTCTGGTCAAATCAGAAAAAGCTTTTACTTGAAGTCACGCCGTCATCAGATTCTTTCTAAAGATGCCAACTGTGCCTTCCTTGTTGTGACCAAAAGTTTATAAATAGAAACCTCCAGTAAAAATAGAAAAACCTCCCATTTTGATTCATCCAAATTTTTCAGCTAAAACAGACCATTTCTTGTAGAGTTTTGAGCAAAACACCGTGGTTGCGTACCTTGACACCGTTTCCTTCGGACCAAGTCATTGTTAAATGAGTCCAGTGATATCGACCAATCAAATCTTGTTGGAAAGATGCATAGTATCTGATTCCTGTAAATTTTGAACAAAATTTTAATCTAGGAAGAGATCATCGTTAGACACCAATGCTATAAGAAAGCGTTTCAACACATGAAACCCAAACCAACTGCACTGTAATTCGACCCAGATTCAGTAAGCCACTCCGCATCTTTTTGCTTATAGTCATCATGATGACTACCAGCCACCATGCGAATATGGCGCAGCCAAACTTCACATATCATGTGTCATCAATGAGTTGCATAGCCTTGGCATAGATTATATTGTTTGTTATTTTGAAAAGGAGTTATGTGCTGCTATGAAATTGTTTGGTCGTGACATCCGCAATCAAGCCAGAGTTGAAAAAAGATACGTGGTTCATTCTTCCTTCTAGGCTTCGGCAAAACATTTTCCTAGCTCACATGTAATATGTCACCTAATATTGCAAAACAATATTTTATTTAATGGGTTTTACAAAACACGTTAAGAGATGAACAACATAAATTATTCGAATGGGTTTCCTCGAGTATTCCGTTTTTTCGAAAGCACTGTTTGAACGTACGCGTTGTTCACAGTCAGCTTACCGGCGATCTTTTTCACAAGCATGCGGCACAAGTAATATCATAAAAAACAAGCATGCAACACAAGTAATATCAAAATATCCGCCATAAAATCACCTTCAGAAGTCAAAACAGCTGCTCGACACCTGGGCGGATAATTTTGTGGGTAAATGCCCACACCAGTATAAAGTGGGAAATCCTTTGCACCTGTCTCGAATATTGCGGCGAAAGAGTTCGTCCACTGCTGCACTTGCAGCCACATGCTGACTGTCACCCCTGTAGAAAGTCAATACATACCGTTTCCATAGAAACATAATACCTACCGCTCCTAAAAAACATGTTGCCTTTTTCAATCACATACAGCAAAGACAAGTTAACACTACATGACAGTTACTGCAGTGGTTTGTCTAAAATTTTTCCAAACTCTTTAATTTCGCTTTTATACTGTCGAAAAATAAATAAGGTCAGCCGAAAACTTGTTAATTTTGTAAGATTTTCAAAGGTAAACAGACAAATCGTGTCAACTTGACACCATGGGCGTCGGAAGGATTTTTTCCAAGAGGAAACCGTGGATTTTTCCGAGGGGTTGCAACAATGGTGAAATTTCATTTTAGCAACTCGAAATTAAGAAAAAAACTTTTTTTACAAAAACGTTAAAAGAAAAACATCAAATTTCAAAATCCAGTGAAGCCCTTGGGCCAGTTGCCACCCCCTTCCGTCGCCCATGTCTGACACGTTGGATAAATCCTGTTAAAGTAGTACTTTTTTGAAAATCCTAGCAGAATTTTTCTGCAGTGTTTGCTCGTGTCCGTATTTTTAACTTACCACCACCGTCGCAAAGAGATGGATAGAAAAGGCAAGTTCGACGAATAGCCGTTGATGATCCTATGGTGATGCTGTTGCTATCAAGTAGCAACGCACGTCCTTTGTACCCATCTACCTGTTCTGCAAAGCAAGTCAGAACAATGAAAAAGCTGTAAAACAATAGACTTCCTAAATACAGTAGTTTTTCAACATTTTTTTTTGTACTGCGACTCACAACAACCCACAAACTTAACGACCCCCGTCTAAAACTCGAATAAAGCAAATGTAATATAACTGTGTACATTACTTATTTACTCGCGACCCCTCCAGAAACGGTTGATGACCCCTCTGCGAGCCGCGGCCCCAGGTTGAAAACCACTGTCCTAATATCAGGCAGTGATCCGCCGCTCTAGTTAGCAAAGGTGTACCCAGTTAAAACTCCGTTATATTTGTTCCGAGCGAAACATCCTTTGACGCTAGCATACGAAAAGTAGAATGAACGGTTGACGTTTCTCGGAGCTGCTATCACTTTCCAACAAATGTGTAACCACATCGTTTGCAGCAAAGCTGTCGATTTTCGAAAGCAATTCAGATCTTGAATTTCGACTGCATTATAGTTTTACCCATGAAAAAATAGGATTTCTGCTTCTGTTAGGTTTACCTCGCTCAGGAGCCAATAAATAATTGCAGTATAATACACAAGACCTAGTGGATAAAGTGATTTTGTGAGGAGAGTCACTCTTTTAGCTGAAACCAGCAAAAATGACTAACTCGTTCCATTGATTTTGCCAAGATCTCCCGACCAATTCGAAGTGTTCCCTATATCAGGTAAAAGCGTTTTTCCGATGATACTGTCCGTGTCCATCGACCAGTAAAGATTCGGGTCCTCAGCTTTCGATCCTGAAATGTAGTATGTTCAGAGGAATTCTTAGCTGTTTTGAAAATGCTAAAAATTAAAAGAAAACATTCTGGCATTCCTTCTGAGGACCACCAGATTTTTCACTGGTGACCACGTTAGGGCCACTGCCCTGCTTGTTTCATCGTTCGAATATTTCGGAATGCAAATAAAACAACCAAAGTTTTTGCCAAAAACCTAAGCCACGGCTGAGGTTGCGTATTTTAAAACACACTTGCGTGAAAGTCAGTTTGCCCATTACTTGCAGGACCGCTTAACTCACTAAAAGCACACACGACTATTTCATAAGCACTGCAATTGATGTTTCAGTAGCACTGCGCATATAGGCTATGAATCTTAAGAATCCCGAGAATTGAAAGAAAACATGTCCAGGTTTAAAGATATGACGCAAACTGTTTGGCAAAATACAACACTGAATTTGGGTCACCGTTTTTCTATGGCTGTTGGTAACGATCTTCGTTTTACGTAGATTTCCAAGGATGCCCAACCTTGCTTGACTCAAGATCTGTTATTCAAGTAGCCAACCTCTCGAGATCTACCAGTCCAGTGTCAACATCGCAAATTCACTTCGCTCCAGCATGCAGTAACTATACCTCACAACACTTCACCTTCTCACATAACCACCAGCCATCACATCACGAACTCTCCCTATCTCAAGCATATGATTAATTTAAAGCAACTTTACAAAAAACTTTTCATTTCTTCCTACACCTTTCGAAGCTGACTCGGGATCACTCAATGGTCTGCCGACAGAAGTGTTGCCAGTTCGACTTTTTTGAGGTCAAATTTGAAATTTCTAGCCTGTTTTTAACTCCTTTGGTTTTTGTATCTTTGAAAAAATTCAAATGAAAATTGGCTTTTTTGCTTTTTTTGACCAATTAAATTTTTATGTCGGTTTGGCAGATTTAAAGATGATTTTTGCAGATTTCTGGACACTGTTTCTGGAAACAGAATGATACTTTTTTTTGAAAATTCTGCACTACAATTTTATAAATTTTAGTTTTGCTATTTCATGCTTTTATTTTTGCTGTTTCATGTCACTCCTTAACAAGACCAAAATTTTCGAGACATTCATTAATTGAGGAATTTGTATTTTGTAAAAAAGTGCTGTTCAACCTGTATGGGTGTTCGAAAGTGTCGTTGTGTATTACAGTATATTTGGCTTTTTTGGTGATTTCTGGCTTTTTCAACAGTTGATGTCCTTTTTTTCTCTCTACTGAACTTAATCGTTTTTGTTTTTGTGTTTTGCGTGTGGGAGTGAAGACGTTACACACAATACAAAAAAATGCTTGTTTTTACTCATGACAACCTGACAACCCTGGCCGGTAGAAGCGATCGACTGGTTTGGCAGCTCTGACCTAAACTGTTTTTTAATGCAGCGATGTGAACAACATCCCTGAGAAGCTGTTTCTTTTTAAATGCAATAGCAAGAAATTTCGCAATACTTCTGATGCTGAAAACAACAGTTGTTTAATGAATCACCGTCACAGTAACACAAAATCATTGAAACAGAAGATATTCACAGACATCGTTTTAGCGCATGAAAACTCAACAAGTATTTCTGCTGAGGTGAACGATAACTGTTTTGATATATACCGTGGTCCTTGACTCCTTGCTGTAGCTGGTTTTGAGATAAATTGCGACAGATCGTTATCATCGCCGCTAAAAACATGAGTTATTTTTCGCTTTTTTGCATAGGATGTTTCCACCACAGTGGCAAAACAAACGCGTTTCAGTAACACTCAAGCAGTTTTGCAACAACTCGGTTGCTTCCAAATCAGAAACCAAATTGTTGTGTTAGCAGAAGGAATGCAAACTTTCAGCAGTCACAATTTGAAAAGTTATCTTTTGCCTAAAGTAGATGCACTCTGGTTCCACTTTCACTTAATGGCTGCTAAAACAAGAGATTTTAAATTTTGATGAAGTGCTGAAAGATTTCCTGGTTAACACTTTTAAGAGTTTAGGCCCATCCTTTCAAGCAGGATTCGAAGCACGTTTTCTGTTCTCACAAACGACAACAATCAAAAAAACATTAGAGGGTTGTTCCTGCCAACTAAATGGTTAGTGAAGCTCAAGTATGCAGCGATCGCTGTTACGTGCTTTGTTATTTTTATGAAGTTTCTCATCAGCTTGCAGCGCAATAAAGGGTGATTTTCGGCAGAATAACTTCTTATTTCTTTGTTTACATCTGACAGTCTAGCGCGCGTGATGGATTTCGCTTGCAGCACTGAAAAGTGCTCTGGTAGATCGAAGACCGGCTTGGTCATTTGGGTCTGTAAATGACCATGGACGGTCGTAACAACTTTGATGCTACTGAAAAAAATTGCTTACCTGAAACAAACACCAACATACACATCAAAGCATGAACAAAGTTTTTCTCCATGGCTTGCCACCTGCTGCGTTTCCCTTTCTGAGATTTAAATTTGGATTTTGTTGGAAGAGTATGATACGAAGATACAGCACAGAACAGATTTGATCAACCACTGAAAATATTCTCTGAAGGATTGTAAAGCTGTAAAAAATTCAGAAAAACAAAATAGAAAATCACATTATGCTTTTGCAAAGTCTAAGCTTTCAAAGAGACCCAATCGCTTGCTCCAATATTTCCCGTGAGCTGATTTCTATGCATACATTCCGAAAAAATTCCCTGTTTGGTGTACTTCAAGCATTTACACGCTTTGTTTCCGCCAGTAATCCAAGAACGGCAGTTTTTTTTCTTTTTTTTTCAATTTCACATATCCGTTGACATTGGGCAGGAACCAAGATGTTGATACTTGTTTATTTTCAAACCTTTTAACTCTTTAAGAGATTAAAGGCGTTTCCAATCAGTCTTCCGTGTCCTAAAATCCCTTCAAACTAGTGTTTTTGAACGCGCAACCCTTCCAGTTGACGCGCTTATGGAGGCCACTGTGAGTAGATCTCACGCGCTTTTTGTTTACATGGCATTATTGAACTTGAAATGCTTAAAACGTTACATATGAAGTTGTTGATGTGTGACGTTTTACAGGAGACTTCGGAGTTCAGGGATAAGATCGGTATTTTCAGTCCAGGAATAAAGGGTTATGCATGAGCAACGTTGGACATGGGCGTATCTTTAAGCACAGAGATCCGGCAGAAAAATTTTGAGCGACATTCAACAGCATGGTCATCTACAGCAGTGGCGTAACTAGAGGTTTGAGCCAGGGGGGAAAAGCTTAGCTGAAGGGGGCCCACTAGCCAAAACTCAGAAAAATGTTAAGAAATGATAGTGAATCTCTGGGTGTCGTGGATGTCCATACCAGACAAAAAAAGAAAACACCCCGAAAAATGCAAAAAAAAACAAATTAAAGTATACTAAATATCAAAATGTCAATGAAAGGGGGCCCAGTTTTTACAGTTAGCTTGCCAAGGGGGACGACTCGCCCCCTTGCCCCCCCGTCAGTTACCCCACTGATCTATAGTGTTACAAATTTTCTATATTTTACTTCCTTTCAATAAAGACAGACAGTTTCAGTCTTCTGCGTGTCTTACTGCTAACAAGCTGCACCTGATTTTCTTGAAAAGTGATGACTGTCCGGTGCTTCAACTGATTTGAAAGATTTGGTAACGCGATGACTAAATACGCAAGATTTGACGTGACAGTTGACGACTGCTGAAGCTGGCAAGACTGTTGCCTTCTTCGATGATGGTAATGATTGGTGGATAATAAACAACTACCCGCCTATGATTGGGTAGCAAGAGTAGTTGGTAAAAAATACGTGCAACAGACAAAAAATTAACACATGATTTTGGTAAAATAATAAAGAATTTTCGTGATTTGCTCCGCGAAGCAGTTAATCTTCATTTTTATGGTGGACTTGTACTCTGTGGCTGAAGATTTTTCATATCAAAAACTAAAAGCAAAACGCGTTTTGACGCAAAGTTTAAATTTAAGTCAAATGCTCTAAATTCTATACCAACCAAACCTAAAAACTTCGGTAAAAATTCCGATTCAGCGACAGAGTAGTCAGGCAGTCATCCATCAAGTACTGGCAGTTACTGTGATACTTCCAACAACAATTTTTCACTGCAACACCTTTCTCCACAAACAATTTGTTACAACTTTCAAAGCAAACAATTTGTTTGCATGAGAAACTTTTGTTTGAAACATTTGTCATGGAACCCATCAACAGCATGTCAGTCCATGCCAAGCTTATGGTTAAAAGCAGCAACCAAGCAGCGTTTTCAGCCGATGATCAATGAACTCAAGCACAACCTAGTGTCTTGACCAAGTTACTCTATTCAGTCTATTGCATGTCAACTTTTTCTAAAAAATTTGCAACCAAAATGTTCAACACAAGTACCAACTCCACCACCTTCTGGAAAACGTGCAACATTATGTAAAACTGTCTTCAACTTGAAGAAAACATGCAAAAAATTTGCTGTTTGTCTCAGGCTCGAGACATTTTGAGAAAGTTATTTTACAGAAAACGAAAAGGGTTGTGATTTTTAATTTTCAATTTTGTTCAATTTGTTTAGAAACATTTTAAAACGTTTGAGCCCTAACAAAAACTTTTCTGCTGGCGAACTAGAAGCAGTGGTAAAAATATTGGATCATTTTAGTTGGAAGAGGCCAGTCGCTATGTATGTTTTTATATGCATGCGAAGCGTAAAAGCAAATAAACGTTTACATAATTTGATGTGAAACAGACCTAACAGAATAAATGTAAAGGTGACATAACAATGCAAATGCTGTCTCCAGGGAAATGCATGATACCTGCTGTGATACAGGTAGTTAAATCAAAGCTGTTGTCAAAGTTTATTTCACTCATGTTAGTTTGTTGCTTTCCACACAACGTTGCCAAGAACTGACAGGTATAGACAGGTAAGTAGGTATGTGCACGTTATGTTTTATTTCAGATATTCCGCTTGTATCGTTTACACGTCGTGACGCCAGAAGGGTGGCCAGAAATTGCTGGGCATTTCTTTGTTTCATCTAAACTGGGCAACTATCCGACAAATCCTTGAAGACCTAAAAAATTTAAGTCGATGTCTTGCACAGCCACTACATTACAAACACCAGCTTCGTGTTTCTAAGCAAGTGCGTTTTGTTCTGATTTTTTCCCTACGCTTCCACTAGCTCTCAGTTCCATTTGTTGCGCACAGGTCCCTGATGCTGTTCGCTGATGCTGCAAAACTAAAGTGCATGCAGTAAAAATACGAGCGTTCTGCGCCTTCCGCAAAATGAGCAATGAATGTCAACAGGTTATAGGGTTTGAATTAACAGAGGTGTCGTTCTTTCGCAGAGGTATAATCCTAACCTTTTGTGTGCATGCATTTTGGTGGCTAGCGCTTTTAAGAATATTTAAAAATATCAGAGCAAATTTTCAGTTGCAAAAACACCTGTAGTTCTATTAAAAGCAAGCACACGCACTATATTGAATTTCGGTTTGCAATCGTGTCGGTGATAAAATTTCATCTGCACCAAAAGACCTAATTCGGCTTTGCACTTTTATCACTGGTCCTAATCAGTCAAAAAGGACATAACACTTTTAATAGCTTTTGATACAGCAGCTGGACTGAATGCATGCAATGCACTGACCGTAGAAAACTGACCTTGGCATTTGAAACCTAAAACATTTGATAAATCTAGTTTATTAACCAATGTTTGTAGAAACCCCGCCCTTGTAATTGGCTGAACAGTTTTTGCAATCTTTGATGTTCTCTGTGGACCGAACTATCAATCGAGCATAAATTTGGAATTGAAGTCATGCATGGAAAAAAGACTGTAGAACTTGTGTGTATTTTGTGCAGGCAGTGACACAAATTGTATCTACAACATTTTCGGTTACCAAAATTACATTTTTAATTTTCACCTATCACAACTACTGTATATGTGTATTCTTGAAAATATCAACAGAAAATTAAGTAAAACTGTGAAAATCCTTATGCCGACCTCCCTGCCTATTCGAAATAATCATATAATATGATGTTACTGAGCTCGCAGGCTTACGTAGACTAATCATTCATTTTCATACCCGCTTTTCCTCTGGAGAGGGCCGCCGGGGCAGAAGCCGTATGAGGTCACGAAATACGTCCCATTTTTCAGCAATCTCAGGTAGTTGTGCTGGCTCCACACAAGGACGGGCCCAAGCAAGGTCGGAGATGTAATCACGCCACCTGGTCCTAGGTCGACCCCTTTCCCGTGGACGTAGCCAGCAGGACTTGTCTCACAATTCTTCCCTCTGGAACATTCTAAGTACATGGCCGAACCAAAGTAGCTGAGATTTATCTATCCGGAGAAGTGACTCGACATTCACGGTTTTACGAATTTCACAAGT
>JGI24022J15233_10001486_pt1 | contig 19710 bp, 16 predicted proteins | sample Ectturendosymbi2_FD_15233 | JGI IMG/M metagenome (IMG submission 15233) | reverse complement strand
TATGTGGCGCGAACAAGCAATAATAGAGTGATCATGGCATGTGAACTCTATTGTTGCTTGCTGCCACAGTGCGAAGCTTTGCGCATATGACGCTCGGGATTTCCGATCGCAACACAATCATTGTTGATCTCCTACGCACAAAAGAGACTTCACATTTGAGAAAATGGGTGGAAATGAAACATCACTGATTTTCACATCAACTAAAACAACTTTTGATTAACTCTTAACCTTTAGTTGCTTGTAGTTCAGTCTATCTAGCACAGATATGTCCAACCGAAATTGCTTATTGAGCCAAAAACTATGCAAGCATCTTAACCAGGGCCACAAATTGAATGAATGACATATTAATGAGGGCTGCACATGAAATGACTTACTTTGATTTTAGCAAAGCAAATTAGTTTAAACTAATGTACTGGAAGTGTTCGAATCCTAACTGCAATGTTAACAACTGTTTGGCACCTCTAAACGCTCAGTAAGTGTGATTTCATAGGAAAGTGTATTGCCAATATAAGCATAGAAATCAGAAAAGTAGTAAAAAGTTTTGCAACAAGGTGTCAGTGGACATACGGAAATCCTTCAGCACGCAGTACAGACGTCATAAAGTGGCAGCGAGACCACCTGCATCAAAACTATCAAATTTAAGATTATCAAAATATGCACTGGGGTTGTCAGTATGTCAGCTACTTACACTACAGCGAAAACCTATTGGNCTGCTTGGGACCACGGGTTGGACATAGCTGATCTCGCATAAACTGATAGGTCAATGTTGTGAGTACTGTATTGTCAATCTTGCTTTATGGTTAACATGTTAATTACTGCTTCATTGCATGGTAATGTTTTCCTTGTTTTAAATTTTGTTGCAGTGGTTAAAACATGACAAATTAAGTCATTGGCTAGTTGCCATTTTTGTTGTAATGATAGTAACAAGTGATTCAGAAATACTAATGAGTGCGTTTCAGAATTACAGACTTTTGGGTATGAATACCACCATACAGCATTAATGCCATCACACAGCATAATACCATCATACAGCATAATACCATCATACAGCAATCGAGTGCAATCTACTAGACTGGCCGATCTGTTTGAGCCCTTGAACAGCTCTCTAGCGCACTCGGAGGAGGAGCTAGGGCGTTGGTAAGGCAACCGAAAACTGCTATTTTTTAGGCCGAAATCAAAGTACGAATATATCATACGCCGATTCTCAAAGTGTTAAGTTTGCATGTCATCATAATCAGGGTTTTTAAGGCGTTTTAGGGACCTGATTCAGGTACTTAGAATCAGAAAAAATTATCACCAGGTCCCTAGAATCAGAGAAATCGGGTCCCTACAGGTCTGTACTGGGTACCTAACATTTTCCTTAAAAAAAACCCTGATCATAATATTTATCAAGGATTCATTGTGTTGTGTTACTTCAGTGATACTAAGAAAATGCTTTTGCCAGGAGGATTTGAGTTTGACTTTTCCTCAAATGTGGACAATGTTGAAGAAGGAATTAAGATTGTCTCAAAAGGAATTTTGCAATATGGTGTGACTTCATATTGCCCAACAATCATTACTTCTTCACCTGAAGTTTACAAAAAGGTTTTTCAAATTTCTTGTGAAGATTGTTTAGTTCATAGAAAAACAGCCTTAATTACATTTTGTTGTGATGTCATAGCTGTATTTGTTTTTAAATGGCGTTTCACCTCATGACCTAATTGCACTTTTCTTGTGAACTTTGCAGTAATACTGTTCAAACTTTTCTTAATTTAGCTAATAATGTTCCGCTTGAAACAAAATTTTTGCTTTTAGGCAGTACTGTGCTGTTTTTTTCGATCATTTTTAGCTATAGACCAAATTTTTTCAAATGGCCATACAAAATTAAGTCAATTCAGTCATAATGTCCAAAAAGGTAGGCTAGTGAATACTATTGCAGTGAGTTTTAATACTTTTATGGGATATAGGAGTCAAAATGGCTCAGCGAAAAAAATCCAGGTAGAGTGTATAGTATGTATACAACTACAAACTTCGTGAACATGATCTTAGTATTTGAAACATTGCTTATAGTAGTGGTCTCCAAACTATGACCCATGGGTCAAATCGGCCATGAAGCTATTTCGTCTGGCCAGCTAAGGTATTTTGTCAATCAATAAAAAATGTTCATTTAAGAAAAATTTGTTGATTTAGTAAAATGTAACAAATACCAAAACAATTGCAATGTGTATAGCTTATGTTACCCTTGGATACAAAAGTTTGGAAACCCCTTGCTTAAAGCATGGCAAATGAAAAATTCTGTTAAACAAAGAGTTAATTGTGCTCATGAGTTTTGTGAGCTCTGCTCATGTGTCAGGTTTCAATTTCACATTTAATCCATGAGGTTATATGACATTAAATGCAGGGATCTAGTGAGAGTATATTGAAGTTTATTTTAAGAGTGATTGCTAATTCTTAATTTTATTGATTTCGACCTGTTGATCTTCCATATTGGGCTTTTCCAACCATCATCTTACAGATTTTACCTCGCGTTAAAGTGCAACCGGGATCCAAGGAAGGTGCTGGTATTTTAGGTATGTGTACCCATAGCAGTTATAAATACAACTTACGTACCTGGCTTGACCAAACTTTTTCGACTTCTTGACGCAGGGGTTCATTTGGAAGGCCCTTTCATCAGCCCTGAAAAGAAAGGTGCTCATCCAGAAAAGCACATACAGACTTTGTGCAACGGATTTGACACAATAACAAATACCTACGGAACGTTAGATAATGTTGCAATTGTAACGTTGGCACCGGAACTCGATCGCACTCAAGAAGTAATTGAGAAATTGAACAAAAAAGGAATCGCCGTTTCTCTTGGTAAGCGACCATTTACTGGCATGGTCACTATTTAGTGTGAAGTTGTTTTTGAGTAGAGGACAAAAAAATTCATTAACGGCAAACGGCAGATTTATTTGCTTTTGCATTACCAGTTCAATAGTCAAAAATGTCTTTGACAATAACGAAACAATCTTCAACATTGAAAAAATTTGCATAGGCTAAGATGTCTTCGTGGGGGCAACGGTAAAATTCGTTTATTGCTAAATGGCTATACATCAAATCTTTCCAACACAACGGCTACTGAGAATGTCCAAATCTTGTCGTGCAAATCTCACGTTGGCGTGGTTCTCGAAGAAACGTCATAACAGCATTAAATTATATCAAACATTTCTTTTATTTCGGTTAATGCAAGCAGCGACTGTACTTCAATCTGTGCTGCGGTCGCTGTAGCATCAGCGTGCCATTTCGTGCTCTTAATAGTAACGACACGGTTGGTGGACGACGACGTGTGATAAAAGCTTTGTATCATCTCTATGTTTTGTGTTTGATTTACTCCAAGCTGTGTTCGCGCAAAAAACATCCGAACTTGGTTCTAACCTGCAGTTTACTTATTTGTAAGCACATGAAATGGCCTCACCTCCCCTTGAATGTCTAAATATGCCAGTTTGTAGTTTTTCCTGTGGTATTTCAGGATGACCATGAATGCAGTCGTGGTGATCATGCATTCTACTGTAGATTTTCAAATTTTCCTATCGAGGAATCCCAGTAGTTTTTCGTAAGCTTTAGCAACATTATCTGTTTTCACGTTGATCCGCATGGGCAAAAATAGCTGCCAGACTAGAATTAGGTTTGACTGAAATTAGAAACCTTAGCGCAACGTACGATCTTTACGCTTTTTGTGCATAACTCTGGTAACTGATTAAGTTGTGTTTGTTTCGATTGACCACTAGCTATATCCTATTTTGAAAATTTGCAGCGAATATGGATTGCCTTGATATTGAGCATTCTTTAAGAATGGTTTTGCCGCTGTTATTAACACGGCAATGAGGCCAAGCGAATATTCTAATGCGAAGGACCTTGCCACGAGGCAACTGCAATAATCACTGCAAGCCTGTTGTTCAGAGCTGAGATGTAAACGGGCCTCATTTTGAAGCCCGAATCCGGCCCGAGCTCGAGATGTTTTTGAAGCCGTATTTAGGCCCAAGACCCAAATATACCGAATGAGTCGAGATATGTGCAACCGCAAGGTATTAGTGGCGTAGCAAAGCAAATGTGACTAAATAATTCACGATCTAAGCTGCTGAAGTTAAACGTTACACAAGGTCACTGCACAAAAAAGCTTCTTTCTGGCTAATAGTAACTAGAGTAATAGACTATTATGGTAGAATCTCGCGTTTATGTCGCTCCGCGCATAAGAGGTAGTAGCAAGTTTAGCTGATACTTCTGGAAAAAAACATTCGCTTGTAATTCGCACCTAGTTTGTTTCGGAAGCAGTGCCAAACATACTGATTGTCGAAATCAAAACATCGATCATTTTAGCACTTCAAAGGAAATCATAATCCTTGCCTGGTACTAAATCTAGCGAAATCGTTTCTTAAAACAAGTCAAGAATCGCGTAAGTGATTGGTCTTCTCGACGCAACTCCATCGCGTGTTGATTCAAAAAGTGAGTGAGACTAATCCGAGCAGACGAAAGGAACCCGGATGCGCTTGTAATTTCAGATTTAGCTGAAGAAAAATCAGTGACTTCACTCACAGAAGTCACCGCGGTGGGCACAACGAACGAAAAACGAATCGTTGCCCTGAATATTATATAGTTTTGTATGCAGGCCCGAAACACTTTGACAAACTTGCGCCCGACCCGACTTACATCTCTGGTCAGAGTATCTCATGAGATACTTACGGTATAATTTATGCTGTAGGTCATTCCATGGCAAACTTGGAGGAATCCGAAAAAGCGGTATGCTCTGGCGCGAAGCTCATTACGCATCTTTTCAATGCGATGCTCCCATTTCATCACAGGTATCTATTGCTAGTCACCAGTGGTTTTAAGTCATGCATTATATGAAACGTAGTGTTGCTGGCCTTGGCTGTCTCTGTGTCGTCGATTCGCAACAAAACTTCCACACTCTTCGTCAAAGCTGACAGACGACAAGTTTCACAGTCGCGTTTCCTTACTCAGAGATCCAGGTATTGTCGGATTGCTTACGTCAGACAAGATTCCTTCAAATCAACGGATATACTACGGAATGATCGCTGATGGAATCCACACCAATCCAGCTGCGTTAAGGATCGCTCACAGAGCGCATCCCGACGGTAATTCAGTGTTGTCTGCGGTTGCGTTAGGTTTTCTCCTTTTATTTTTTAAATTGAAATGATGACGTAGCTATTTGATGCTTGAATGAAACTCAAGCCAACCAGGAGAATTTCTAAATTGACAAACTCACGGTTGATTAACATCCGTAACTATCGGGAACGAGCACAAGCGTACGTAAACAAATCAGTTCAAATTAATTTTGATCACTATAGTGTTCTTGAACAATTTCTTGCTGGCCTGCAACTTCGACACGTATAAGCGATTATCCATTTTTTAATCTTCAAGCACGCACCCAAAACTGATCATCAGGCGCGAAAATTACGAGTAACTCGAAACCGGGGTGTTGTACCGTAGCGAATACAAAAATTGCTAATTGCAACACTACAAATTTCATTGGGGAATGAAATTTGGTTTAAGCATTTGCGTAAAATAATAACATCACACTTCCCTGTTGTTCCATTTTCGAAACATGTCAATTTTATGAACTAACTTCCTGTTTTAAGGCGTGTAAGCCTTAAGGTAGGAACAAATTCGTGCATAACTGTTGCTTTCAATACAAAAATGAACGGAAAGCAATACGTGTGGTGAACAGGTTTCAATTGCTTTCGATTGTCGTGCGTGTAGATAATGATGATGCGCTTTGTCGTTAGTCATGTGAAACCTTGTGTTACGTGCTTTTTTAATTTGTAACTGCAAAAGAGTTTACTTCGATTGAAAATATTGGTTCAAGTTGACATTTTCATAGATTGGATTTATGTAATTCAAATCGATTTTTCTGGATATTGTGGAATTGTGCGCATGCATTCAACCGCCCTGCGTTACTGCATGGTGATGGATGGGGTGATGCATGAGATGTTTTGATGCAGTAGTATTTTATGAACCTCATACAAACCTCCCTTATAAATTCAAAGTGCGAATCAATATTGGAAAGATCCAGTTTTCGGTAAAAACGTTGCAGTTCCCCTTAAAAGTCAGTTTTCGGTTGAATTGAGAATAGTGCTGAATGTGCTGCCAGCTTTGGAGTGTTTGATGTTTTTTCTGCTACTCTAGTTGAAATGGACCGATATAATCAGGTGTTCGTGGACTGAAGTTCCTGATGACAGTTTGTGACGAATTGCTAAGCACACGGTTTTAGTTCCGCATGAAATGTTAAAGTCGATATGGTGCAAGACTGTAAACAGTTGGTCAGTGTTTTCATTAACCATGATTTGAAATCTGTCATTTAATAACTGGACTTGGCTGTTTAGGACATTATTGCGAAATGTTAAGATTGCATAGTTCTGGTTGGTCATTCTCTCAACGTAACCTCGTTTTTGTGTTATAGGCTTGATTTTGGTTACCGATGCAATATCCGCTATGGGTCTACAACCTGGAGTTCGTAAACTTGGCGAGCAAACGATTAACATTGACAAGCATGCAGCTTACCTGGTCGGCACCAGCACTTTAGCTGGGAGGTATTGTTGTACCGAATTGTGCAAAGTGTATAATCGAAAAAACGTATTTTGTCTTGTAAATCTTGGTCTCGTCTCTAAACATCCTTATAAATCCTATCTACAGTATTCTCTAACGCCGGTATCGAAATTTGCGAAATCGGGAAGACTTTAACGTCATTCACCAGCTCGCTTCAGTGATGCACACACTCGTTGTGCCCATGATGCGGTCATACTCATACGATTAACCCCAGTTGGGTAAACTCGTCTAGGCTTTTTCGCGAAGAGGTTTCGGTCATTTGTCCCATACTAGTATTGAAACTCGCTGTAATGGTACTCACTAGTCTACATTTTCGGACATTATGACCGAATTGACTTAATTTTTTTCGGTCACTTAAAAAATTTCGGTCTACGACCGAAAAAAGGCTAGAACTCGGCAATATTATTCCGAACACATCGCTCATATTATACTCTATAGCAGGGTGCTCGCACCCAATGGGGATGTAAACGTCTCTGTAAAATTTTAGGCTATTGTATAAAACAATTCGGTTATATGGTGCAAGGGTTGATAAAATAACTTGTTTTCCCGCAGAGGACGCTGAGCGCAAAACAAATTAAAAACCGCTGCGTTCTCGATTCTGCTGATCCGTTGCAATTCGACAGGGATCTGACTTTGTAGCAAAGTAGTGTTGCAATTCTTAAGAAATTTGGACCTTCTGACTGAATTTCGCCTCTGCACATTAAACATCTAAGTTACAATACGCGCATAGTGCATTGAAACCAGCTAGTGTGGAGCATTTCGTTCAGCATGCAAATAAAAGGCACAACTCCCGACACCGACTCCTTAACATAACATGAATGAAGTTTGGCTGTCAACAAATTTGTAGCTACTAGCAATCAATGGAAATCGTACTACACAGCAAGAATTCTCTGTTTCAATAAAAGTTTTAAAAGAAGTTGTACCATTTCAATAGGCACGAGTTAGGATTCCTAACTTAGGAGTGCGATGTAAAAAATAATTCAGTTGGACTTTCGGAGTCGGATAAAAAAATCCGATGCCGACTCCGACTCCTGGTGTTAGGAATCCGACTCCACCCAAAAACCTCCGACTCTGCAACCATATGCAAACGTTCACGGCTGTATCGTAGTTTCAATCTAGGCCAGTGGTTCTCAAACTTTTTTCATATTCCTCCTTTACAAACCCAAACACTGTCAATTCCTCCCCAACAAAAATCACGATAAAGGTTTTCCAAAATTTCACACTACCTGGATATGGTTCCAGGTGTTTGAACCAAACAGACTCTTTTACAACGTCAGTCACTGCAATCAAAGCAGCTTGTTCTTATGTACTGCAGACATTCCCATCTAAATCAACCTCGTTTTGCATTTGTATGTGTTGAAAAGACAAATAATAAAAACGTAAGGTTTTTTCATTCACATCTTTTCCTCCCTGAAACAAATTTCCTCCCAGGCATTAAAAATTCCTCCCTTAGTGAGTCAAATGGCACCCGTTTGAGAAATACTGATCTAGATTGTTTTTACCAGTTTTTTTTATTGATAAATGTTATGGGTCACACAAGAGTCAAATCTAACAGTTTTTGTGTTGCTCCTGTCTGTAACTTTTATGAACAAATCGATATTTTCTGTCGCCAGATAAAAATGTACAAGTTGATAAGCACTCTACAAAAAGTACTAGTTCCAACCGGAACCTTGCTGAAAAAAATGATTGAAATAAAGCCAAGTTATTGACGAGAACAAAAGAGGCCTTTTTCATTTTCAGCATTGCCACCATGCCGCTCTGTGTGCGTCATTTCTATCACGCAACGTCTTGTTCGATTGAAGAAGCTTTGGAAGCGGCGACCCTGCATCCAGCTCAGTGTTTAGGCATCGAAGACCGCAAGGGAACGCTTGACTACGGTTCTGATGCCGATTTCGTCTTCCTTAACGATGAATTAGAAATCCAAGCAACGTTTATTGCGGGAGAACTGGTTTATTTGTCAGACAAATCGAAATTCAAAGGAACACCGAGCGTATAGTTCGATTGTTGATTAGTTGTGGTGGAGGACCAAGACCACTGGCGCCAAGTCCAGGAGGGCACGCCCGCAATTCTGGCCCGGAGTGCAGCACTCCCGCTCATTTTTCATTTTTTGATTCAGCAGTTCTTTCTTAGCAAGTACACAGACATTATCCTTAAATGTAGTGAAACGTTTTCGGAGAGATACGGAATGAAAAACTTAGAGAGCGTAACGCTCTTCGAATCAGTTCCAAGTTGTACTGCAGAGAGTAGCAGCATGTCCGCTGGATGTGACTTTTACAAAGACGATGTAAACAAGGAACAGTTGCACAGGAAAATCCAGCAATTTTTGGCAAGCAATGGTTTAAACAGTACCACTCCAAACGTTACTTTGAAACTGTTTGCGGAAAACCGAACTTTGGCTGATTTATTTCCGAATTGAACGTGCTTGCTACGCATGCAGTTCGCATTGTCCTGTTCTACTTGTGAGGCAGAGACTACCTTTAGTGCACTTCGTCTTATTAAAAATTATCTCCGATCGACCATGACTGAACGCAGGTTGTGAATTCTTGTTGTTCACTAAATATTCCACTGTGACAGACGAACTTAATGTTGAAAGATTGATGGATCTTTGGCTTAATAGGGCTGCAGTTCGCATAAATGCTTTTAATTGACTGTGTGTTTTCAACTTTGAATGATTCCAGTTTAATCTATTGCGAACGTGTTCTAAAAGTTTGGAAAAATTATGAGTCATCGAATAAGTATGAGTAACCTGTAAAATTGACATTACTGTGGGAGCCGCTTTGGGACATTTCAACCGATATTACTTTCCCAATTTAAGCATAGGTTTTCACGTCATATTGTGTGACCTTATGGATTTCGCACTCCCGTATGAATTTAAACTAAGCGCCTATGACTAAGACACAAATATTTGATTACGTAATAATATTGTCGCAGAATTCAGTATTCCTCAGCTTTTCGTGGATTCTTTTACATTTTTAGCAACTCTGCCGTCGGTGTGGACGTATTTAAACTGTTCAGTCTTTCGACGCGCCGGACCACCGCAACATGCTGCTCGTGGGCTTGGGTCAGGATCGTTCGGTTTCAAATTTCTAATAATCATGCATCAAGGTGTTGTATGTGTGACGCGACATGTCTGGAAGGTTCATGAAGGTCTCTATCACTTACGAACGTTGCATTCATGAGTCATATGTTTCAGCGAGTGAAAATTCATAAAAGCGCAAGCAGTTATCGTGACTTTTGCGCATTCGTTGTTGCGTGCTTCTAATACTTTGCACCTCGTTTGCATTTTTCTCCAAAGCGCACACTTACGCGTCGCCTGAACCAGGGACGGCTTCAAGTCAGCAGCGCCACTCGGGGTCATCACATATTTCGCATACAGTCCACATAAAATAAATTTTATACAGCGATGAAAATTTCTGCAAAAAACAAACTGATCTACAAGTCGAGATTATACTGGCTGAATGCAACCGTTCGAATTTTGCGTCACTGAAAGATTATTTGCTCTCATTCTGGCTGGCACTATCGTTGCTCTGTGACGTTAGTTACGTAACAATGAATGAGATGTTTTCATGAAAACTCGTCCATTGTTACCTAACCCACGTCACAGACAAATGATAACATCCGTTGGTTCTCTTGTGTGCTAGGCTCATTCACTATTCTCGAATGGGAACTGTCCATAGATTGGAATTCAGATCGAGTACTCCATGCAAATCTATTGCTTCAAAAAGACATTTAATCTGGTGTCAAGGACATTTTCAAAAATATTCAATTTCGGGCTCCAACGGATGAGCCCGAGTAAAGCGCGAGCCAACGAAGTCGAGAGAACGTGTACAACATTACTACGAACGTATTTTTGATTCAGGTCACCTGCAACACGAACACAAGGCCAGTCGTGGAATGAAAACATATGAACAGTGATGAGGCTCCCAGTGAAGAGTGCGAGTTAAAAACCTTAATGGGGGTGGCACAAATATACGAAGCAAGCTCACGTTCTTCTAAGGAACCTTGCCGGAAAATGGGTTTCGTTTGGTGTGGGACCACTAAACAGACCCGCGTTGAGGTCGCCATTAATCGTGGTGACGAAACAGTGGATTAGATTGGTCATTTGTGTTGCAACAGAGTAAATGTAAGTGCCTTCAGCTATGGGCGTCGGCAGGGAGGCCAAGGCCATCCAGGATATTGAAATTTGACATTTTCATATTAAATTTTTTGCAAAAAAAGATTTTCTTAGTTTCGAGTGAGCAAACAGAAATTTCACCGATTTTTCCCCCCCTTTGAAACAATCCACTGTTGGCCCTCTCTTGGGAAAATTCCTTCCGACGCCCATGCCTTCAGCCTCATTTTTGTGGTATTTTCGTGGCGAGTATGCATTTTATATTATTGCTTTCGTTTTGCTGCTCTCTCGTGACGTTACGAAGCTTGACAGAAGTTGTATTCATGAATGCGTATTAGAACTAAGTTACTCTTAATGGCGCTGCACTTGCCCAAAATCGTATTTCTTGCTTCAACACGTCAAATGCAATCACGAGAGTGAATATTTCCTAGTTTTGCGCACCGTAAATAACTGCTTATTGTTACTTTTAGTCATGTTGAAACAAGCGCTGCGTCGAAAATGGCTTGATGCGGCTTGCGTAGGTTTCTCTTTATATCGCGCGTATTTTTGTTTTAGAATCTCTTGCATTCAACTGTCATTGCGTCGAAATACATACTGCAACACATTAAGTTATTGAAACTTGTCAAAAGCTGTTCCACCCGAGTGCCGACCGCTAACACAGCTTGTTATTGGTGCTTGGCGAGCAATGTCTTAAGCCATTGCGGTTTCGCACTCTTAATTCCTGTGGTCAGTCAGTTTAATTTGATGGAAATATCACTGCAAACTTGGTGGAGCGCAAAACTACCGTCGAACAACCATCTCAAACTTTAATTCAAACGTACAGGTATAGCGGTTATAAATCGTGCCGTGTAAAGTTGAATATGGTGGTTGTTGACTTATTTCCCCCTACTTGTGTTACATGGTTTAAATAACGACTGACAATGATGGTTTTTAGTAGCCCCTGCTTACACAAATCGGATATGGCCAGGGGCGTAACGAGTGGCAAGGGGGACGCTGAGATGTCCCAACAATGTCACAAGCACTTTCTGCAGTACAGTACATTCGAATCCGAAAGACCTCAGGTTCGAACATGGGGGACGCCAAACTTCGTGCCCCGGGCGCCATCTAACCTCGTTACGCCCCTGGGTATGGTCCCTTCTGTGGCTTGTGAGTGTGGCGCAGAACTAGCAGTCGACTATGTTGTCCCCCAATGTCCAATCCATCAGACCCCTCCATGGACCACACGGCCTGACGGTTCTGGATGATGAGATATCGATTGGCTGCTCACGCCTGTCACGAGATCTTGTGCGACCAGGCAGTGGATTGAAAAAACTTATTCAAACGATGAAGAAGTGGACCCAACATGTCGACCAGTGGCGCAGTCAGCCCAAAATTTTTGGAGGACCAAACATGTTTGATTTTAGATGAAGAACACTATTTTGTTTGGGATATCGCATTTTTAAGCACAAAATGACTGTACATGCTAAAAATTTTGGGGGACATGGTCCTGTGGCAACGCCAATGATGTCAACATGTGTTTTTTGCAAATAAAAGCATTGTGGACCAAGGACGATGTTGATGCAACTGTGACTTAAGGCGCTACACTCTAGAAAATTTTTATTCGTCCGCCGTCGGGACTCGTGAATTGGCAACATGAACTACTCTGGTGGAAAACAAGTCGCGTTATAGCTTCGTCAGCAATAAGCGGGAGCATGACAAGGGCATCGCCCTCCTGCCCTTGCAACAGGGAGGTAGATGTGCGTTTTCATAACAGTATCATGTAATTTCATATGGTTTATGAAGATCGAATGGAAACAAGTTAATTGCAGCTATTCGCGCACTAAGAAAATTCAGAAAGCGCTTCTGTAGTTTAATTTTTGTTATCAGTTTTGAGATCAACATTGGTGCTGAAGAGAAACAAGCATTTTGGCAATGATTTTTCTTCTTACTGTTGTAAGGATGGTTTACAGACTTTTCATATTTTTTTGCAAAACTTGGGTACACTGGTGCCAGTTTGTACACTGATCCATCCGCAGCTTTCTGGATCGATGCGAAAGTCACCTCCCATTCACTGCTGTACTTACTACCAGAACCATAAAAGCCCCTCGACGTCATCGTCGCATTTCTATCGCGCAGACGCAGACCTGTGAACGTTGAGCTTGCTTAGTGTTTAGGCAACAACACAATGCACACATTTTCAGTCATTACGCAAAAAATTATTGAATCTCGCATCCCTCAAATCTTACCAAAATCAGAACGCAGGTGCCGGTCTAATATAGCAGTTTTTTGAAGGAAAATGTTAGGTACCCAGTATGGACAAGTAGAGACCCGATTTCTCTGATTCTAGAAACCCGAATCGGGTCCCTTTATCCCCTTAAAATACCCTGAATATAGTATTTATTACAAAAACTTTGTAAAGGTTTTGCCGAAAAAATGGAATAGCAATATAGCCAGTGGCGTAACTGACGGGGGGGGTCAGGGGTCTAGCCGCCTCCCCTGGCAAGCTAAATGTGAAAACTGGGCCCTCTTTAGCTGACACTTTGTTATTGAGTACTCTTTTGGTTTTCAGTAAGTTGTGTATTTATGTTTTTTTAGCTAGAAAAAACATTCACTGCATCCAGATTTCCCTATCATTTTTTACTTTTGAGTGTTGGCCAGTGGGCCCCTTTAGCTAAATTTTGTCTTCCTGGCTCAAAACTCGCTCTGAATATAACCAGGGGTGTAGTCGGACGGGGAACGCGTGGAAACGGCGTTCCCAAACCTTTTTCATGTTTTGCTTTAAAAGGAGTTCTAAGCTGTTTTAAAATGGCTAGTTTTTTGGCACGCCTTTTTTGTTAGCACAACATCCCTGAATATAGCCTATTTCGTCTGAAAAAACTTTTTCAGCGTAAAAAGGTCAAAATAGCCAAAAGACAAAGCGATTTTTTTAAGGCCAACCACCTTGAAATGAGGCCAGAATTCTGAAATTTGGCCTAAAAAAGGCCAACCTGTCAACTCTTGACTATGTCAGTGCATGACAGTAGCCACCACTGCAACTCATCTTCTTATCAAAACTTCAGCTTGAGAATTTGGCGATGTCGGCTCCATGCATTTGATCGATTGTCACCCCAACGCTTTGTATTTGTTTTAACAGGGATTTTTCAAGAAAGTAACGATTCTTGAACAGGGCAACGTCCGTCTGGTGAAAAATGCTTCAAGTTAAGGTACGTAAGTGCACAGCACACATCAAGTTGCGGCCAAAAAGTTCCGAGTGAAAATCAATATGTTCAAAAAGTTCCGAGTGAAATCAATATGTATGTTTAAAATGATTGCGTGGTCTCAACGATACCCCGATTAAAGGATTTCCTGCGCCACGATCTCGGTAAAGCTTGAGCCGTTTTGGATGCTTCATCGTAAGCTAGCATAGGAATCTATAGGCATTGCGCTGAGCTTGTGCGAATGCAAAATTCCTGAGTAATCCTTGATGCCACTATTCTTTTTGTTAGGACTGTATAAGTTCACAGCCGAAACTTGAGCGCCGTTTGCAGAGGACTGGAGGTGATTCCCAAGCGAGTGTTACACATTCTGAAAAAATTAACGCTAGAATGTACATTCAAAAGATGATTTTGCCCAATCCAAATAGTTGTGTTTGCCCTACTTACTCCTTTGTTCTCGATGCATGCCTTCTCGCTCTCCGGCTTTGCTTTGACGTTTGCGGAGGTATAGGTTGTTCTTCGATCATATGATTTTGGCATTGTTACCGTGCTTTCACCGCTACCGTCTGTGTATTTATGCAGAGCGTGAAATTTAGCTTTGAGCATTTTGCGTAGTTGACTGTTGATGCCCAGGCTTTTTAGTGGTTCATCATCGGTTTTACTCATTGCCTTACAGATGTGGCTTCATTAGGAACGCTGTTCCGAGTGAAATCAATATATTTCGTTGCAAGATCACTGCGTTCCGTTTTTGCTGAAGACTCCTTAATTAATTGCGAGGCTTGATGTGTGCGTTCTGGAGTTGCGCAGTATCTACCCGTGAACAAGTCAGTGCTGACTGAGCCCTCATGCGGTTCCACATTCAAGGAAGACGGAAAACCAGCAGTTTTAGACCGAGAGATGCGCTGGTGCCGAATGAAGCTTGCAGCGAAATAAACACTTTGTTCGTTCACCTCGTCCACCGATGTCGCATCTTTGCCTCAGCATAAAGCGATAGCTTTGGTCGGAACATATAAAACGTCTTTACTGCAACGGCTGGGGATGTTCAATTTACTCTGCAAAGAACAGGTTTAAACAACTTCGTCAACAGTGCAAACGGCGATAACGGCATTTTAGGAGACGCAACTTTGGTGAAACCACTCGTTTCAGACACTGAATACAGTGTTTCCAAAATGACACATACACTTCTGGTCTTGGTGCTGCTTGTCGGCTTTTCCGAAGACTACTGCACTTTCACCTGCTATTACAAACGTCCTGATTTTATAGCGTAATTTGTTCAGTTCAAAAACCCTTCACTAATCTGTTCGAGACAGGATATGACGTTTTACGAGTAACGATTACTTATAAGCACAATATGCACGTAACACAGGCGCGTTGCTTTGTACTCGTTGTTGAGCAGTGGCCGACCATAAAACGAGGGTCGCATTCATAAAGGCTTAAACCGTTATAAAGTGAAATACACCTAGAATCGAAAACAACTCTTTTTCAGTGAATGTTTACGAAAAGGTCAAAAATTCGTCGAAAACAGCATTTTACGCGCAGTTTTCGAAATCAAAAAACAAAGACACGACTTCTTGTTGCCTGGTTCTCTGAAAGTAATTAGTCTCCACAGAGGTCAGCAAATTTTTAATAGGAAATCGAATTCACGTAACCCTATAACTGCTTGCATCCTCAGTCCTGAAATCTTATTCAAATACGATAGTGTTTGTAGTTTCCGGGAACAAACGAAGTTAATTTGCGTCACCTACTTAAGCACAAACCGCGGGCACCAATTCTAAGTTGTACACCGGTATCTCATTGGCAGCAGCCCGACCTGCTATGTGCAAAATTTCAAAATAACTTTCAACATAACAGAANGAAGCGATACTCTACAACTTCACTATGCTGCAGTCCGCGGTTGCACAGCTTGGTTTCTATCGTTTCGAGACCTTGTGAGTTGAGTATCTCAGCTTGAGTAGTGGCATTTTGTATTTCACGTTCGGCCGCACACTGTGCGCTCACCTTTAATTTACGCTGTGTTAAAATTGCAAAAGTGCAGCCTGTGGCAACAAAACACGAAAATATCAACATATTCAGATGTATAAGCAAGAAGTGTGGGCATATTTCACTTTTCAAACCAGTCGTTTTTGTACATACGTGCATTTTTATTGAGGTTTGTTAATGCTATACGCCCAGTATAAGGTTTTAAGCTTTATCGAACAGCACAAGTAAAGCGGACGGCGAGCGTTCAAAAGTAACGCGATAGCCTCATTTATAAATTGTGTATTGTCTCTTTTGTGTTTTTTTCTTAGATATACGAAAATGTACGAAATGGTCGACCACAACAAATATGAGATAAATGAAGAAACAGCAAGCAACGCAGTAAATGTCAACAAAACAAAAGCAAAATCTGAAGTACGTCATGCAAGTTTATAGAAACATCAGGCTCGCATGAACGCTTCGTACACAACGCAACTAAAATAAATTTATTTTGCCAACAAAATCAACCACTGCTGGTGAACCGCCACGCAGAATAATCACTATGGATCCGCAGTGGCTGCAGATAACTTCGCTTCATAAAGTTGTACAAACACAATGGTGAGCTGGAAGTGTAGATTTCTGTTCAAACTGACCTGCTCGTTGCGTTCGAATGCGATAAATTCACGCCTTCAACCAACGCTAAATAAGATATTTCGATTACAATAACGTCGAATGCGGTAAATTTACGAGAGTCGAACCATAAGATTCGCATCCGCACAGCAGGTACCGTCAGGGTGCTTCAATAGAAATAGAAACTCTACGAGTGAAAGCTTCAAAAACAAAGCCATGAACAGCCGCTTATCCGGTGTTGGACAGCGACCCAACAACGTATTCCGGCTGGTTAACATTAATTCGACAGGTCGCTCTTCATACAAAGACCTTGTGCAACGCTATGAACGATCGAGTAAATCATGCATTTCAACAACCTGGGAAACTTCACGCCACAACGCCGTTTGTTCCACGGCACATCGTGTAAGCTTCGGCGAACCTCCAAACGGCAGACAAACTACCCCGCCAATCGATACCTTTGATTGGAAGCACAATATGCAGACTGGCTGCATTTACTATTAGGTGCTTGGTGAATACTTCTGTGACACCTACAATGTGCAATCTTTCCACTGAGATGCGCGACGCATGGTCTTCGCAATGAGTCTGGTTTATGTACTGCAGGACTGCATTAAAATTGAGATATCCTGTATTAAAACAGAAGTATTCTTGATTGATTTCTCTCATCTCGATGCAACCGACACCTGAGATGTTTGTAAGTTTTTGCAAGCCATGAGCTCAAGCCTACATAAATCCCTTTTGGAACTTCACGAGTAAAAAACAGCTTGAACTAGCTGGATTAAAAGTTTTGCAATCGTTAAGCGAATATCGATTTCGCCAAGAAGGAAGAGAAGTGAAAATAGCACTCAGACGAACTGCTGCACGTGTTGAAGCCGGAACGCGTGGTAGATGAGGCAGGATGAGCACGATCGAGTTCGTTCACATCCTAATGTTTCTCTGTCGTACTCCCTGAGCTTCGTTAACCTCGCTGTTTGACGTGCTAGCAGTTGGCGTCAGCAATCCAGCCGCCTCTACAGTAAGGAGTAAAAAACATCGGGATGGCCAATAAATTACGATTCACTGAAACGAGTTTTCATGGTATGTGTTTATATGCTATAGGCTACCATGGGCGGATCCAGGGGGGGAGATTTCCCCCCTAAAAACCTACGAAAGTAACTTTATTCAACATAATTTTGTACAATTCCGCAAACAGCATTCGTGATATAAGGCCAGGCAGTCCATTATTTTGTCGCAACAGTGCTGTTACATTCACTTCATCTCTGTTACAGTAACAAAGCCGTTATGAGACTTGGTTACCAAACATTACTGAAATCGCCCGCCTAACCTTACTGGCTGGTTCCGCCCCTGTGCTATACATGAAGCACGTTAAGGATCCGGAAAATCAAAAGCCAAGGTATGAAATTCAACATACAAAATTATTTCAAGTTTTAACAAATCAGTCCTGGCAACAACGACCCTAATCGAAATATATCCACTGTTCCATTTCGCTACAATAAAAAACAAAAAAACAAATTTGTTTAATAAAAAACAAGAAAACAAATTTGTTTTTTATGGAAATGCCACGTTACTGAATAATTTGTCCGTTTAAACTAGCAGTTTGCTTCGCAAGAACTGAAACATTATAAGCACCTACACACTACTCAATGATACCACAGATTTGCACAAGATAATCTCCGATTTTTTCACAAAGAAAACACGCAGCCGTATTTTCCCATCTTACCTTTATCAGCATTTAATTGCGCTTGACGCCGCACAACAAGAATAATGCACAAGACCACAACGATTTCAGCCAAAATGCCAAGTAATGGCCAAAGAAAAGCCAAACGCGAATGAACTCGAACCAAGACCTCTTTCTGTAAAAGAACATACCAACAACACTCAAGGGGGCACTCCTGCAGACCGATTTCCCCAATAGATGAGGTTGCTACGCATAAATTGCATGTGGGACTCCATTTACACGTATAGTCAAAAATGCGCACAACTTTCAACGACAACTTCCAATTGTTTAAGACAAAAAATTAAATTCTTCTGAATTTGTGCTTTCACGGATAAGAACTTGAATTCTTATTTCAGTTGGAAAACCTTATCAAATATCGACCCGAATTAGCCTTGGATTTGTCAGTATCATTACCTAATCACAGTGGATCTCAACCTTTTGGACCCCTGGACCATCTTTTTGAAAAAATATCGGATAGACCACTCTGCTATGCTGACACCTCATGAGCAACTAGTCGAAACTGCATTGCACATAGATCAGTGAACTCAATGTCACATTCAAATATAGGCCTGGAACTCTCTGTAGTCCACCTGGACCACGCTGAGAATCACTGCCTGATCATGTCAAATCGCCAAGAGACTTAGCGAGTAATTTAGTGAAACACAACTTTTGGCTTGCAGCTCTGAAATAGCCGGCAAAGCAAGCACCTATAGTTATTCTACAGCAAAACATTATTACCCTTAACGTCTAGAGATCGACCAATATGGATTTTTTGAGGCCGATACCGATATTTCCAAAATTTTTAAATCTTGTTTTCTGCTTCATTATCAAAAATATGATGCATTTTATGCCTTACCTTTTTTTCAAAACCTGAAAAATCAGGATTTATAAGCTACAATTTTTGAAATTGCAGCAATTTCAATACTTGATTAGCCTAACTTGTTAGCATAGTATACACTGCTTACGATGAATAAACACAGTGCCATGAATAAAAAAAGAATGTTAAAATAACAAAGCAATAAGAACAGAACACTGAATGTAAGAGAACTACCTACAGTGTTTAAACCCGAAAAAGCAAAAGCAGTGCTTGAAAGCTGAAAGATGCTGAACAATGAAAAGGAAGGAAGTACAAAATGGAGTATCAAGTTAAGGTTAAAATTAGTACAGCAATGTATTTAATTAACCATTGCCAAAACTGAAAATATTTCCAAAACAGCAGTAACTTTTTTGGTCTTTGACAGTATGCTTGTTAACAGTTACTGTACCACATAAATCTTGTCAAATTTTGATTTTGTATATATTTCACCAATCAACCTTTCAGACTCTTCTGCAACTCAGTGGGTTTTCCATTTGAAAAGTCAATCCAAGTCGCAAAGAACCAAATTTGGAATTTTGATGTAATGTAACATTAAATAACTGCATGTCCTTAAAAAAGTAAAACTAGTTGCATTAGTTACTGCAACTGAAGTACTAGCATTGGTATGAAATGAAATACCTCAACTGATTTGTCAATTCTCAGTAGTTCCATATCAACAGTTTAAGAT
>JGI24022J15233_10001485_pt1 | contig 19711 bp, 13 predicted proteins | sample Ectturendosymbi2_FD_15233 | JGI IMG/M metagenome (IMG submission 15233) | reverse complement strand
TCTTCACGCATTGCTTGCCCACCATCATCTGTGTTATGTTGATGTCTATTGCGTTGTTTTCTATTTTTGAACTTTAATGATGATAATTCATTGGTATTTCATCCTTCATTAATAATCTCAACGTTGTGGTTTCATCAATTGCCCTGATACTGTTATGTTATGATGGCTGTTTTGTGTACATTTCTTTCGTACAAAAACACTATAAATATTTTTTCTTCATGTGAATGGGTAGGATATAATAATAGAGCAAAAATTATGGCCACCTTAATCCTTTATCTGAGAAGCAACTGACATGTATTGCAGTGATCAGCAAATTCATTTGATATGGTTTTTTCGTCTTATTAATGCGAGAACCAGATATGGTTGTTTAGACACTGCCAAAAGTTTAGATAATTCACTTTGGAGTTTGAGCAGGAGTTGGAGTCCAAAACTTTAAAATGTGTCGGAGTGGAGTTGGAGTATATTCAGCCGAAGCAGGAGCGGAGTCGGAGTCAAAAATTTCAGACTCTGTGCACCTCTGCCACACTCCACAGCTGTGGAGCCTTTGGCTGAATTTTGGGTGAGTTCTGTTCAATGGGAACAAATATCTCAGATCTGTATAAGCAGGCAACAGAAGCTCTTTTGCTTTCTCCAACTACATACATATGTGAACATCAACATGGGTGTTGAAAAGGGGGGCAGAGGGTCTTGGACCCCTCTGGAATTTGAAATTTTTAGCAAAAATAGTTGTTTTCTTAGTTTTGAGTGGTAAAAAACATATATTAATAATTTTGGTCCCTTTGGAAAAATAAAAAAAAAATCCCCTAAATGCCCCCCTTGGAAAAATCCTTTTGACGCCCATGTCTGTGAAGCTGGTTTTTCAACACTATAAGTTATAACTTAAAGTTATAGTTTATAACTGTTTTTTAAACCAAGCACCAAAACCAGCCTCAACCAGAAAACGTCATCAGGTGTGCATTGATGACAAGAGAGCCTTATTTTGACAAACTTGTACAAACTGTGAGACATTATTCTCATCGATTGAAATTTGTGAATGTGGCCGATAACCAATTTCTTTAATCTAGTGTCTGTATTCTTCTCGTAGTCTTAGTGAGTCTATCCTGAGTCCACGAAGATTTATACTGGTACGAGAGCAGACCGTGTCTTTAAAAGGTTGGGAAACACTGGGTTAGGGATAGAAAAATAAAAGTAAATGAAGTCTGGGCTTAGTCCAATATTTTCAGCGGTTATAGTTATTCCCAAACTGTAGCTTGTTATGGGTGTCTAACATCTAGGCCAGGGGTCTCCAAACTACGGCCCGCGGGCCAAATGCGGCCCGCGACGCCATTTCATCCGGCCCGCGAAGACGTTTTGACAATAATAAAAAATATATTTGTACGAAATTGATTTGGTAGAATTCAACATATATAATTTAACATATCCTGAAGCAATCAAATTACGCAAGATGTCCGGCCCTCGAACTGTTGTGTAATAGCTTATGTGGCCCTTGGACAAAAAAGTTTGGAGACCCCTGATCTAGGCTAACCAAAATATTTTAGTTTACACAACACCACTAATAAAGTAATCGTCAAACTTAATTCCTTCACTCTGAGAAGCAAAACAACTGACAAACAATCATAGGTCAGAAATTTCACAGAGGTCAGAAATTTTGCTTGACACTGGTTCATTATATTATAGTTTTGTTTCAAAAACTTCTTATTATGTACTAAGACTTTTGGTTCAAGTCCCAGTGCAGCAAAATTGTATTTAAGAGCTAAATATGCTTGATCATGAGGCAAAATGTAAGCAGTAAACATCTGATTGCTCGATGCGAAAAAACTGCTTTCAATGGAATTGTATCAAATTTGTTTGTTTCTGCAAACTGAAGCTTTTAAGGCAGTGGCTGCAGAACCTCCCGTGGATATTTAAGTTTGACACCTCATTCAACCACCTCCTGCAACATAACAGTAATGCGCAATGAGAATGCAGTAGGCTTGGTAGAAAGTAGAAACAAATGCAAAAGGTAAACCTAAAACCTGACCTTGACCGACCTGTAGCCTTAAGCTAACGCTAAGGTAACTCTAAGCTAATCTAACCTAATGCTAAGCTAACTCCAAACTAACGATAACCTAACACCAACGTAATGCTAGCCCCTAAAGCAAAAATTCAAAAAGTTTTGCAAAAATTTAAAAAATGGTCCCATGAATGGAAATGTGGTTATCGTTAGCTTGGAGTTAGCTTAGCATTAGGTTAAGCGAAAATTCGGAAAGTTTTGCAAAAATTAAAAAAATGGTCCCATGAATGGAAATGTGCAAGTAGTCACTATTACGAAAACGCAAGGCACCAAGCTCAGAGGCGAATCCATAACCATTTGCATAGTAGACTTGAAACTTAACTGGTAGGCTACCAGGTCAACGCTGCTTGAGTGACAAACTGACTGTTTTTTTCGAACCGCATCATGTGGGGCGGTTCCCTAGCCACTTCTTTGAAGAAACTTTGTTTATCATGTGAAAGGCTGTAAATATCTAAGGAGCAGATGATCATAGCTCTGCTTGAGTTAAAGTATTGATCTTAATTGCCTGTGCAAAAAGTGTCAAGTAAGCTTCAGCTTGCTTCCAGCTATTGTCAATGGAATCATATAAAAAAAGAAATCATACAACTGGCTCATAAAATGGCACTAAATTTGTGCTTGGGAAGGATCAACTGTGAAGCTTCATTGAAGATATCAAGAGTAATTATAGGGTTCCCACGCGATACTGAAATTATTGAAAAAGTATTGAATTTCAAAATTGGTTCTCAAGACCTTTAAAAAGTATTGAAATTAGTCAAAATATGCATTGGATATTGAAAAAGTATGGAAATTCTGAATGGAAAAGAAATTTGAAATATCTTAATGAGTAGAATTTTACTGAAGGCAAAGCAGTTCATTATTTATGCAGTGTAAATGTAATGAAATGTGCAAAATTGAGTTTCGTGATAAAGAATTTAAAAAAATCAAGAGGAGTAATAGTATTGAACTTTTTGAATTTAGTATTGAAAAGGTTTTGAAAAAGTATGGAAAACGATTTTTAAAAGTGTGGGGACCCTGTAATTTTATGAAAGTTCCCAATGTTATATTTAGGAAGCATTGTCTTTTTGCAGAAAAACAAGCTTATGGGTTTGTCATTAATTCATTTGATTTCATTGATCATGATGTGGTAAGATGATATCTGCTAATTTTCAGTATCTATGCACAAAAAAATCCACCTGACCAACTGCATTGCATGTAGCATCACTTTGAAGAAAGTAGGTTGCTCAATGATTTACTGGATTTAAGAGAAGGTAAAAGGTAGAATGTGGATCCCTAGTATAGGAACTGTTTATAAATGTGACAAAGTGATAAGTTTGCAATATGTGTAAACCGTGAGATGATGTTAGTGATCTGTTCCTATTTATTCAACCAGATAAGTGGCCTAGTAGGACAGAGCGTGAGCCACANATGCTGGTAGGATGGGTTCCAATCCTAGTTGGGTCATAGTGAAGACTTNATGATAAATTGTAGTTGTGGCCTGTCNAGCCTTGTGCTTGGCGTTATGGGTGCAAGGGAAACTTCAATGTGCAATGCTGCCATTGGGCTGCCATCGCATCATTCATTGCAGAAGTAACTGCATGGCTCCTAGTGCAAGCAAGCAGAAATGGGTGATGCATGCCACTAGTGATGCTCCAAAGGGAGTATGGAAAGCAAGTATAAAGAAACTCTTCTATTTATTCAAAGGAGTCCTGGATTATTCGTGGTAATTTCAGTGACAATACAGAGTGTGTTATTCCTTTAGTTCCACGTGTGTGTAACTATGAAGTATAATTCACCTGGTCAGGAAAAAGGAATTGGAGGGCAAAACATGCCTTGTTGGTATTATGACAAAGCTGATTTGAAGAAAACTCCATCATTTTTTGATGGACTTAATGCTGAAACTGAAGCAAGATACAGGCGTGAAGGTCCAAGATTTATATTTGATATGGGTACAAAGGTAATTTAAAACATAAGTTTCTTTGGAATATTAATATTCTTTATCTTGACATTATAAATGAAGGTGTAATTAGCTGTGGGTTGTTCTTTTTGTATAGTTTCCTTAACTTCAATGCTAATAACATTAATGCAATTACAGCTTGGATTACACCATGAAACTATTGCAACTGCAATAGTGTTTTTCCACCGTTTCTATATGTTTCATTCATTCAAAAAGTTTCCTCGTCATATCACAGCTACATGCTGTTTGTTTTTAGCTGGAAAGGTTGAAGAAACACCAAAAAAATGCAAGTAAGTAATTTTTAAAGGTTTGCATTGCTGCTAAATTGGACCTTTTCTAATCGTTTTCTGAGTCAAAGAAAGAATTTAGAACTCTATCATGCTAGGAAAGCAAGTTGAACTTCCATCCAACCTACTCAGAAATGCTCTTCTTGGCAGTGCTGGTGATCATAGTGTTTTTTCACTGGTGATTAACACCTTCCGTTCTGGTAGCCTAAGGCTAGAATCCAGCAGTTTGCACATGTTTTGCACTGGAATATCTCCACCAATGATTGTGGTAGAGAGCTGTTCAAACCCTCAAAAGATTGTGCAAGTCTTCACGTCTGCAGTAAAAAAAAATTTTGGTTTTGGGTTTCATTTTATTGTGAGTGACATCATAAGTGGTGTTGTTTTAGGCCTTTTTGGCCCACTTCATCTGGCCATTGCGCAAACTGCTAGATGGTATTATTTCACTCAAGTTTTTATTGGAAACTAGGCTAAAGCCCGAGTCCTTTCATACTTGGATTGACTTGCTGGGGCTTCTGGTTCAAAAGTTATGATCTAAAATAAACAAAGTAATTAATCCCATAATTAGATAATTAACCAATGGGTAAGACAGCATCAAATTAATCCCATAGTTAGATAATTACTTTGTTTGTTTATTTTAGATCATAACTTTTGAACCAGAAATGCTAGAAAGTTGATCAAGGTCTCAAAAGATGCAAATTCTAGCCTAATTTCCAATGAAAACTTCAGCGAAATACCTCCGTCTGGTGGTTGGGCCCAGGTCAGGCACCAGCAGCCAAAAATGGCCAAAAACCTGCAACTGCGCAACCATGTGCACACACAACTAGTGAAGCATTTCAAGCAGTATCGCATAAGAAATTTGGAATGTTGCAAGCGCGTGAGAATGAGATTTCACTGCGCAAATGATCTGGTGGTACTGCAAAATTGCATGGTTGCGCACCTTGGAGGGAACACTGCTTACATATGATGTCACTCACAAAAAACTGAAACCCTAAGCCAAAAATTTTCTTTTCATTGCAGACCCGAAGACTTGCTGAGTCTTTTTATAGTTTGAACAGTTCTCTAGCGCAATCAGCTGAGGAACTATGCAGTTGGTAAGTCCACCAAAATATCCCTGGTTTTTCCCCGATTTCCAAGTACGTACATCATACTGTATTTGTAGACCGGCGGCCAATGTGTTAAGGACGTTGTTGATATTATCTTTTCTGTAATTGCCAATGCTTTGGAGAAATCTATTTCTGCATTTATTCTTGTCCTCTTTACTGAGATCAATTTTTAAAGTGATTACTTCTATATTTTAAGTTTTTTATTATAGAGATAACAAAAGTTGCTGATATAATTTGTTTTGCAGTACAACTGTTTTTTTCTGACTTTGTTTATGCATGTTAATTGTTTTTTCTGACTTTGTTCATGCATTTTGTGCTGCAGTAAAATGTATGCTTCATTTGTTTTGATGCTGTCTTACCCATTGCTTGCAGGTCATAGCTCAAATGATTTTTTGCTAGGATGATCAACAGTAGTCCTTGCCCTGAGAGCACTGTTCAAGTGGTCTGTTTTATCTCTTGTTTTAACTCAGTCAGGCTTGTAAAAAATTGAACATAATCCATATTATTTTTCTGTGGTAGTTTTTTTCTTCTGGACGTAATTGCAAATAATAAAATTATTATGTTATAAACATAGCATATTGTACTATAAAAGATTGAACAGAAGACAATTCGTTAGAGCAACTACATTACACTGTGTCAACAAACAAAATCATAAAGTGAGAAATGGAGCATAATGTTAACAAATCAGCCAAGCCTATTAATATTTGTTGTGATTTAGCAAACAAAATTTTATAGGCCTGTGTCTTCTGTAATTTTCGTTGTAATCAAATTCTTTTGTTGGTACTACTATTGTTACTTTCTGAATATCAACAATATAAAACTGGGAGCTGGTTATGGACTTGTGTGCCATGCCTTATGCAAGAGCTGCATTTTTGAGCTACAGATTCTATCCTTTGCATTTTGCACATGACTTAGTAAAAAGACGTGAAAACATATTGTATTGACTTAAATGATTGACTTGATAGACATAACCAGAGATGTTTTAAGGAAACTTCTATCTTCAGTATTTGTGCAATACTGTGCCTTTGTTGTTAATGACATTTTGAAGTTGCTGGCATTTTCTCATTTTGAAAAGGGTAATTGTTTTTGTTAAGGTGTACTTCAACATTTATGAAGGGTTCTTGGCTTTAACTAGTGATGTTATTTTGACAGTTAAGCCTCAAAGAATTTGAGTTTGTGTACACTGACATAAACAGCTTTCTCTTCATATAAAAAAATAAGTGTGAATTTGTCATTTGGGCTGGATGGAACTCTCTTGCATTTGCACACCATATATGTTATCTATAACTTGGATCTTTCTTGCTCGGATTTCAACAGCTCAACTTAGATGAAAAAAAGCATGATGCTTGGTTTTGCAGAGATTTGATAAAAGTGGCTCGTGGCTTGCTGAATGAGGCACAGTTTGCACAATTTGGAGATGACCCTAAGGAAGAAGTACTGACGTTTGAGAAAGTGCTTTTGCAGACAATTAAATTTGATTTCACTGTTGAACATCCTTATAAATACATGTTGCAGTATGCCAAAGCTCTGAAAGGTGAGGCACAAATTCTGTTTGTTGTGGACTATATTTTTTGTTAATTTCCTTGTGCACTATTTGCTGTTGTGTTGTGGTTACTATTGTTTTTTGTTGTCATTTTCAGTATTTTGTAGAGAATTACTTTTGGTACAATTATAAAGTATATGTTTTTCTTCCAGTATTGAAATGAGTAATATACAGCATGACTTTTGCATTACTTCTTTCTAAATAATGTTAATGTCATCTTCTTGGAAACCTTCATTGGTCTTTTTAATGTATTTAGGTGAGCGATCCAAGATTGAGAAGTTGGTGCAAATGTCATGGACTTTTATTAATGATAGTTTATGTACTTCCCTCTGCCTACAGTGGGAGCCACAAATTGTAGCAGTTGCTGTTATGTATCTTGCTGGTATGTGGATTGATTTTAAATCACTTTTTAGCAGTTTTCTGTTTCTGAACAATTTTCATGGTTTTCACTCAGAAATCAGTTACTTTACCTGTTGTGTGAGATGCACCCTGTGATAAATGTCTTTTTGTAGGAATTTATTGTTCTGTCTTAGCCAGAGGTTCTTGACATGTTTTTAAAAGCCCCTGGGAGACATTTTGATACTTCAGCTAGGTTTTGTCAGTGAAATTTCTTAGTGCTAATGCTGGGATAACATCCAAAATATTTAGGTAGTTGTGTTATCGCATGCGTTCTCGCATGAAAAACTGCAAATGCAGTGAAAATTGCCACCGTCAGCCATCTTATTCAGTTAGAGACTTTACAAGAGTCGTCTAGGTGGGGTTCCATCTACGCCATCATAGTAAAATGCTGCTGCGTGGCTTCAGGCGAGCAGTCACCAGTCACTGATTAGAGTTTAGGTCACTAAATTGTCCAGTTATCATCAGGCAGCACTTTTCATCTCGTAGATAGCCCCAAGGAAAAGCCTGGCCACTACATTGGATCCAGGTTCACCTGCAGTGGCTGCCAGAGTGGAGAAATAATCCCATCTTCCTGGTGTTTCTGAAAGACACCAGATTGCCTTGCATGGCTGAAAAGCTGAAAGACATCGCAAGTTTATCCTCTTCCGCCTAAACTTTGTGTCACTAATTCTCCTTGTCAGTACACTTAGAGATGTTAAGTGATTCTTTGGACATAGTCATCAGTCACTCATAAAAGAGATTATTTGAGCTATAGGTACAGCCTCGTCAGGTGCCACCAGTCTTTGTTAGAGTGGACCTGGGAATAATAATGGTTGAAAGATATCCTGCTTGCAGCTTCCCCAAAACTGCAGAATGTCCAATCTGCACCAGTTGCAGTTGAGGGTCATGTCCAGGACTACATAACTTGGTGACTAAGTACAATATAGGGAAAAATTAAAATATGTGGTCCTGTTTAAGCTACCAGAGTTAGCCCATTAAGCTACAAGGTCTTGTGGAGTCACACGAAAAGAAAACCACACATTTCCTTAGAAATTCTGGTTGTTTAGTCAGGGTTTTTTTAAGGCGTTTTAACAACCCGATTCGGGTCCCTAGAATTTCAAATCGGGTCCCTAGAATCATAAAAATATTATTGGGTCCCTAAAATCAGAGAAAATCAGGTCCCTAGAATCAGAGAAATCGGGTCCCTACAGATCCAAACCAGGTTTCTATCATCTTCCTTAAAAAAACCCTGGTTCAGTGATTCTTAGCAGTTTTCAGTATTTTGGGGTTTTCTAAACTTTTTTTGTGCACTTCACAGAGCTGAAGTTGCCTGTTCAGTTGACAAAGTACATGTATACTATGAATACCAAATTGATTCTTTGCTGTGCAAGGACCCTTTCGATAGTTACTATTTGTGTATAGCTCCATGTCACTACATATTTGCCCCGATTGCAATTAGCTAGGTTCCAGTTAAGATTTTGCTGAACTTTTTACCTTCTTTGTTATGCAGAAAGTTTTGGTTTTGTAAAACTTGCGTACGTGCTGAGAGCACTGAGACAGCTCAAAATATATGGTAAATTGAATTATATAACTGGCATTGGATGCTCTTCACAATAGTTTCATGAAGTCGATGCGGTACAGTGGGTTGAGCACGCGCCACTGGAGCTGGTAAGCGGGGTTTAATTTCCAGTGAGGTCGTACAGAAGGCTTGAAAAATGGTATTTGCGGCCTGCCCAGCCTCGTGTTCGACGTTAGTTGGCGGTGTGTGGAAAAGGTTCACGCGTGATGCTGCCATTGACTCGCCACCGATGCAGCATTCAATGCGAAAGTAGGCGCGTGACCCCCGGCGCAGACGGACACTCGTGACACTCCAGAGGGAGTACAAAACGAGTAAAATAAAAGTGAAATTCTGCATCAAGCACCATTTGTCTTGCTTTCCATTTGGCTGTTCGTGGGATGCATATGTGTAGCAGTAAAATTCTTTGTTCGTTTTAGGTCGTTTGTGCAAGTTTGAACCTCAGGATTGGGCTTACAACAGAGGAAGATGGTGGGAGCAGTTCATCGACGACATTAGCACAGATTTGTTAGAGGATATCTGCCACCAGGTTATCGGCTTGTAAAACAAAACTTTGCCTCAGTATTTTCAATCTAACTGCTCAGCACAGTGCTATGTTGTGGTAATTTGCAAGCACAAGGGGCTGTATCCCCGCGTCTAATGTACCCACAGCAACGGTATAAAAATAAGCAGAGTAAACTTGTCTACATTACTGCGAAGAAAAAGACACGCAAGTTTATCCTCCGCCTAGCTAGCCTTTTCTTCTTGACAAAAATTCTCCATGTCGGCACATTTAGAGATGATAAGTGATTCTTTGGACATACTGTAGTTACAAAATAGGAACAGTAATTGCTCACCTAATTTTCTTTTTTTGATGGCATTATCTCGATTGTGTAATTCAGTCATATTATATTGCGTCCTCTGCAAACATTCTCACGTTCACGTTTTTCCCGAGCACTTGTGTAGGAGGCGGGGGTGCGGGGGGTGCAAGCGTGACCCCAAAACTTTTGATCTGGTGAAAATCCGAGAAAAATCACTTAAAATCCGGGCAAAATCGAGGAAATTTGGGCAAAATGTGTGAATACCTTCGCAAAATCGCTGTATGTGCTTTGATTTTACAAATATGGCACCCAAATCAAATAAAGTGCAGACGTTTTTTTGGAGGTCATGTTTTTATTTAGTTCTTTACGGGCAAGTTAGCAGAAATTTGGGTAAAAATGGTGTTTGAAGTGCTTCGATATGAAAAAATACGCCCAACATGAAAAGAAATGCAGTCGTTTTTTTGGAGGTCATTTTCTTTGGAGTATTTTTCGGACAAGTTTGGGGAAATTTGGGCAAAAATCCTTCGCACCCCCAAAAATTTGCCTGCTCCTACATTTGTGTTTCCGAGCACACGGTGCATTATGTTTGTTTGAAAGAGCGTTGCTGGATAAATTTTCTCCGTAGGTACTCGATCAGTATTCTCAGACTAAAAGCAGTAAGGCCGGGTCATCGAACAAAGCGAAGAGAGAAAGACCGAAGACACCTGGTGACGCTGAAAAGGGTTCGGAGCCTCAGGTTAGTTTTGTTGCCTGCAGATAAAGACCTGTGACCTGTTGAGCGAAATTTTCAGCGATTGAAAAGCGATTGTTTTCAGGTGAAAACGTCAAAAACCGAACCACACAAAAATGCACAGAAAATTAAACCACCGCCGCCTGCCTCCACTTCCCAGGTACTTCTTGGACTGTTGCTCAGAATTTATGTGAACCCGCGTAACCTCCTGTTGCACGTCGGTCAGACTGGTTTTACTCCCTCGCGCAGCATCATCCTGTCTCTAGTAGTTTAGACCCGACGTCAAAAATATTTGCCTTGTCTATAGCAGGATTTTTTTAAGGAAAATGTTTGGAGCCCGGTTTGGATCTGTAGGGACCCGATTTCTCTGAGTTTCGGGACCCGATGATAGTTTTCTCTGATTCCAGGGACCCAATTTGAAATTCTAGGGACCCGAATCGGGTCCCTAAAACTCCTTAAAAAACCCTGTCTATAGTGAACTTTTGGTTCAGATGTATTTGATTGTTGTAGGTAACAGTGAAGGTAAAGATGTTAATTTACTTTTGATTTGTGAGTAATTTAGCTTAATTTTTTCTCTTCAGAAACTAGTTTACTTTTTTGGTATCCATCAGAATTAAAACCAACATCGCATTTTATGGTATAATTTTTAGGGAAAAACGGCCGCTGCAACAGTGAAACTTGTAAACTACAATCGATCTGTTTTGCAAGATCCTTTTATAAAAGTTGCTAGTGCCTTACTACGATTTCAGTTAAAGTTTGTTCATTCTGAGGAAAATTCACCGCACCAACTCAAAAAACGGCCCAGAGCAACTTTGTCTGCGGCGAAAGATATGTAAAAAATGTTTGCTGACGATTTTTCAGCCAGCGGTAAAGAAACCGCACACGCCGAGTGCTGCTGCCAGCAAAAACCAAAACCAGTCTTCAAATCAGCGGCGCACTTCTTCAAACACAGAAGTCGTTGCCATGGACACCGTTGACACAGGCGACAGAGGCACGATAGAGCAGTCAAAAACATCTGCTTCCAAGCCTCAGCAAGTAAGTTAATTACTGTCCTTTTCAAACACCCTTGTGTTTCTGTCTGCAACTGTTTTTTTCGCTGAAACATTTCGGTCATTTTTGCTGGGACGTTTTGGTCACTGAAACATTTCGGTCATTTGTCTCACAGTTGTATTAAAACTCGCTGTAACAGTGCTTTTTAGCCTATATATTCAAACATTCTGACCGAAATGACTAAATTTTTTTCGGTCATTTCAAAAACAATTCGGTCTATGACCGAAAAAAACAGGTATATGCGCCATAGCCGTAGCAGGCGGAAAGAATGCCTCTGCCAAAACCTTCGCTAAAAACTAGGCAAGCATTTTTGTGAAATTCTTGTAGAGATGGTTAAAAAAACTTGTGTTATCTGTTTTTTATTCTCATTTATTAGATTGCTTACGCGCAGCCAGTTCATAATCTTTGTTGGGTTTATCCGAATTCATATCTGACGTGGACGTCATTACCTTTTTCTCGGGAAATTTTCTGCCGATAATCCCAAATGTCGTTGGTCCCGTGCGGCTATTGTACATCGTGAATTTGATTGATATGTGTTTGTCTAAGATTTCACGCAAAGAACAACGATGGGGGCTATTTTAAGATCCACTAGGTTTTACTCGCGTTTGGAGACCAGCTGCATCTCGATTTCACGTGTTTAAAGCGACGGATATGTCTCTCTTTGCGAAACATCGATGTTTTTCCGACTTTTTGTCGTCTTGTCTAAATGTTCAACTTTATGTCCGGTTTTCGTAGTGCACTCGTGTCAGTTTTGTGTTAGGGTAACATCCAACTGTTCACGCTTTGTGTTGTCTGAAGAATCGTGAATTTCCAAATTCACTTCCTCTTCGATAATACTTAACAAGTATTCACAAACCTCTACAAAATTGCAGATCATCAGCTTTCTTTAAAGCTTTTCTGGCTAATAATTGCTTATCTTATTTAGGTCTCATCATCTAAGCCTCAAACACCGACCAAATCTGCGAGTGAATCGTCGTCGTCTTTCTATGGCAGCGTCAATCAGTACCAGTCATATATGGGAACAAATGTTCCCGCATCACTGGGGTTTGGGATCCAACCGAATCAATTCAGTGGGCCAGGACTGGTCAACCAGTTTCCAGGAGCGCAAGGACTCGGGCCCCAGACACCCCCTGTCCACCAATCATACAGCTCAAACATACCACCACCTCCGCCGCCGCAGAACTTCCATCCTTACCCTCCCATGCCTGGGTCTTTCGACCCCGGATTTGGGCCCAATCGTTTCCCGCTGACGCCACCCAGTGCGGACATGTTTCAACAAAACCAAGGACAATTTCCGCCATCGTATAGCGGACAACCGGCTACAGGGCTAGCGACTGTCCGGATCACGGGTCGCAGAGACCAGAAAAGCGGACCGCAATGGTCTTAGTGATTGGCGTTTGCTCCAGCCTTTGTTGCTGGTGATGAAACGATTTCCGTGCTAGAAGCAAGACGCAAGTTTGGCGGAGATATTGTTTGCGAAAGAGGCCGATCACTGTTCTGTAGGATTTCGGTATCTGAAGGTGCTTTTTTGGCGGACGACCAACAACCAGCCCTGTGACTAACAACTTGAAATTTTGCTTCCTGGATAGACGCATTTTATGCATTTGCTACGATGTGATTGACCTTTTTTCAAAAGCAAGATCACAACTGATGTCTTGAGTAGATGGCAGAAAGTTACTATTGATGCCTTTCTTCCCGTTTCAATTTGCAATCCTAGGTTTTTAAGTCACCAGTTTGCGCCTGATTGATGCGTTTAAAACTCGTGTTGCCTCATGGTGGTGGTGCAGATGCAGTAAGCAGTTTCGTCGAAACGACTTAAAATTGCCGGGAAAACTTACTTGTGCCTAAGGAGCTGGTGTGGCACTGAAATGGTATTTGTTTTAGTTTAGTTTTGTTTCGATTCCAATGCAATGTGAGGTTACTTTTGTTACGTTGCTGCAGCAGAAAATTCCTGTACTTCACTCCTTTTACATTCGTATCAAAAAGGCCAATATAAGACTTCAGAAACGTTCTTTGCTCCATTTTCTGGACGCACATACATTTTGCGTTATCTTCCACAGTTTGCAGAGTTGACGTAAAAACTCTGTGGCTAATAATTTAAAAAAAGGCATCTTCTGAAAACTTAGGGCAAGAATAGTTCCAGGGGATCAGCCGAAAACCCCACCCGGGACCCCGTGACTGCAACGTAAACACGAACAGCGAAAGGAGAAAATAACAAAGTAAACAAATTATCTAACTACATTTCAGAAGGCTGCAGGTTACGACGAAATCCGACCTGAAATGCTCAAAGCCTTGAACAGAGGAGCTCTTTGACTAACTTTTGTGTGTTTCAAGTGATGTGTCGTTCCAAAGGACACCAAAGGGTTGGTAAACTGGGGTGATCGATACCCATTAATAAGAAGGGGTGCAGAAGAGAATGTGCCAACCACTGTCATCTCTCCTAAGCCCAAATGGAAAAGTTTGTGTCAGGTGTCTTGAAAAATGGTGCTGCGAAAGAATTTGTCCGAAGTAGGAGGATACCAGTGCGATTTTCGTCCTGGCCGAATAGCAATACCGAACAAAGTTTCACTCTACAGCAAATTTCGAGATACCTTGGGAGTATGGCAAAGATGTCTACATATTTTTTGTCGATTTCGAGAAAGCATATGACCCGGTCCCTTGAGAAAAAGCCTTAGTGAGTGCCGTAGGAATTCAGCGTTAATGTGTGCTTGTTACTAGACGTCACGTCGCTGTATTCCTGCCCAAGAGTTTTTGTCCGTGTGGACAGAATTCAATCAACCACAACTGTTCACCGTGGGTGTTGGACTCCCACATATCTTGCCCTTTCATCAAACAAGATTACGACAATATACTCAATGGTGTTCGTTTATTGAAAATACGAAATTAACAAACATCTACAGTTTAGAAGTATCTATAAAAATTTACATTCACTGCAATTTATTGCTCAGTAAATTTACCCCCTTGGAAGATGAAATTTACTCCCGGGTGTAAATTTACCCCAGGTTAAGAATCACTGGCCTACACGAATAGAAATGGCTGATCCTGGAACTTGCAGGATCAACCGTTTGGCATTTGCTGACAATTTGGTACTACTTGCGTTCTCTGAACAGAGTCTTCCACACGTATTTGATCGGTTTTCAGCTGCGTGCGACCAAGTGGGAATGAAAGCTATCACGAAAAAGGCCGATGCATTATGTCTATGCAGAAACCCAAGCCAGTGGGCGCTGTATGTAAGCGGCAGTACACTGGAGCAGGCGAGACGTTCAACTACCTTCCTTGTGTGGTATTCACGAGTGACGGAAGGCGGAACTGGGAGATTGATGCACACGGCTTGGTAAATTAAACACTATTCTACGCCAGCTCTATCGCTGTGTGGTCACAAAAAGAGAGCTTTCAAACACCGGAAATCAGTTAGATTTTAAATTGGTCTTTGTCCCGAACCTCACTATGATCACGATTCTTGGGTAATGACTGAAAGAGTGCTATGCCAAATGCAAGCGACAGAGATGGGATTTTTGCCATGAGTGTGATGATTCGCGGTAAAGTGGCAGCTGTAAAATTTGTGAAGCCCTGAATGTGGGGCCACATCTCAGAATAGATAAATCTCAGTTATACTTGTTCTGCTATGTGACCTGAATATCAGGAAAGATCGCCGAAGGAAGTCCTGCTCGTACACCCACGGGAAAGGGGCCCAGAGGTCGACCAAGAACCAGGTTGCGTGATTACATCTCCGACCTTATTCGCGTCTTGGTGTGGAGCCAGCAAACTATCAGATATTGCTGAAAACCGTGAGATATTTCGAGATCTAGGTCTTCTGTCCCTGCAACTCTTCCTAGAGGAAAAGCGCATATGCAAATGATGATGATGATTGAGTGAATGAACAAAATGAAATGCCATGAAGCAATTTACAGTCGAAATGTACTCAGGTAAATGATATTCATGTGATCACAAAGGTTGGGAAACAAAGTGAATTAATTGGTTTATCCAATTAGAAAACATCCCAACTGTATGCACAATAAGTGTAAATATTGTAAAAAATAAACGCTGGTATTACACTGCACCAGATTTTGAGAGGTTTTATGAGTTAACACGCACTTGAAACCTGCGGACGGAGAAACAAGTATCACAAATCAAAATTATGCGTCGCATATGTAAATAACAGTATATTTCTGAGTAAAGAACTGAATTGGGACATTTTTAAGTCAAGTCATAGTTTATAGCTGTCCACATTTGTTGGCGTACATAAGCACCTGACTTTTGACCAATGCATCATCGTTTTTTTCGAATCAAGTAATGTGATGGGACAGACGGACAGTCAGGCCAGTATTAAGAAATTGTACATATTCTTCTTTACTAAATATATTTAAATTCCATTTGCAATATTTGCAAGCAATAAACAGGTGCTAGCGTTGGCAAATATTATTAGAAAACTTTCCACAAAAGTAGCAACATTACCCTAAACACTTTTATTGACATCTCAAATATACTTTCCCAAGATAATAATGTTAAAGTAAGCCTCAACATGCGTTGCAGGCTGTGTTTCACTATTCTCTGCTTTTCAAAATCTGGAAGTCGTCTTTCACAAGTAGGAAAAACGGTATCATACCTTAAGTTTTGGCCAACAAATTCATAGCATCATTTGCACTGGTCTTTGTAGTTTCTACTAATGTATTTGCATTTTATTGCATAACGATTTGTTAATTTTAGAAACGTTTTGCTCACCTAGTTTTACCAACACTAATTTTTTCGGTGTCATTCTATATTTATCATTACATAGCTTTCTACTCTAATATGCAATTCTTAGTGCTGGGAAATGATGAAGAAAATTCACAAATTGCAACCTTGGTTAACTCTTGTGAACTTAGTGTTTGCTAATTTTTATTTATCAAGGTACAACCATAGGAGTAGCTAGGGGGCCATGGATCCCACAATTTTTAGCATATCGAGTCATTTTGTGCTTAGAAAAGTGGCGTCCCAAACAAATACTGTTGCTCGCCTAAAGTCAAAAATTTTGGGCGGCCTGCGCCATTGTTTACAACCCCAGCGCTGTGGCATAACTAGAGGTTTGAACCAGGAAATGCTTACTTGAAGGGGTACTTGCTGGCTACCGTAAGTGGCCCAATGACCAACACGCAGAAAAAAGTTGAGAAATGATAGTGAAGCCAGATGTGGATGGCTATACTAAAACCCGAAAACACTTCGAAAACCTTCCAAAATACGTAAAAAAGTAACAACCTACTACAAACCAAAAGAAAACGAAAGACCGAAATATAAGCAAGGGGGTCCGTTTTTTACATTTAACTTCCCAGGGGGCCGGTTCGCACCCCTGACCCCTTGTCAGTTACGCCACTGCCCCAAAGATGTTGGCATTTTTGCAATAAGATCAAGATAGCGGTTATCTAAATTTTATTCTGACGGTTCACAGTAAACCAACCATTTTATGCTAATTTTAATTCATTATTAGTAGATCATTGCTCTACTGCTCAGTCCACATGTGGAAAAGAAGCATATTACTCGCAGTGTCAGTCAACGTTTTTATTGAGTTCTTGTACAGGTTTCGTATCATGAACACGAGCTGGTGACGCGTCGCCCGCGTCCTCTGCTGGACCATCTGCGAAACCTTCCTGCTGATGCCTTGGGTAAGCAGAAGCAATTAGCTGCAACTCGTCTGCCAATGTTTCGTCACGAAAAGCAACCCGAATATTTGGAACATTGGTTTTGTTGATGTCATTTCCGTTTGCTCCATCCTCTCTAAGAGTTATGATAAAGTATGTTGGATATGCAAATAAAAAGCTGTATACACACTTGGAAAATACTCAAGTTAACTTTTGTCACAAAATAATGGGCTGGGGGTTAATTGGCTTGGCAGATTTGTGCGGCGATACCGCAAGGCAAAATCATAGCTGTGAATCGTTTGTAACCGTTCAAAACTTTTTTTACGGTGTTCACAAGTATTAGCTGCGCAAGAAATATTGGAGAGATTTTCCTTGCTTTGTAAATGCTTGCAAAATGCATGGGTCTTAGTTAGCCCAAAAGTGAGGTTTGAAATTAAAAACAAACCTAAGTGCATGAACAATCTATCTTGTTTGGCAAAAGGTTCTTCTAAGAACGGAAAAACAGAAAACTTGGAGACACGTTTCAATATGTAAAAGTCATCACAGTAAGTAACCGCTTTTTCTGTGTTCTGTGTTTTTCTTCCATTGATATTCTATTGACAATCGTCCTACCGATATGAATCGCCAAGCCATTTTTGCTTTTCTTCATGAGAAAAACCGCTCACGAGCACGCTGGTTCGAGCCAGTTCGCACATGTCGCAGACGCTGAGCTTCCACACCTCAAGTAAAATACAGTCACTTATTGGTCTAACGCCATGATCACATGCAGTTACACCCATTTAAATGAAGTATTTTCCAAAACGTAAATATACGTATCTCTAGTGTCAACGACGAGAACGCTGTATTTAAGACAACACATGTATGGCTACAATCAAGATAGTTGGAAGTCTTTTTGCCAAGAGTTTATAAAAAAATTTGACAACACAAGAGTAATGATATTTTGATGCTGACTGCACCACACTCGTTTGCCAATAGTAGGATTTTAGGATTTCTTTTTTATCTGCAGTTTGCTAATAAGGATACCACACATTCCGGNTTGACTGAGGCAGTCCAACGTTTGGGGGATTGCTCCCTTTTGTTGCTTGATTATTCAGAAAAACTAGCTTGGGTGCAAGAATCGGAAAGAAGTGGGGATTACGAAAAGAAACGATAAAAATGAGTCACGAAAACTTCCATTTCTATGTTGGATATATTTTGCTCTGTACAGTACCTAATTTTTAGGAGAGTTTTCACGGGAAATCCGAGAACTTTAACGCTTATTTTCGTTGTTTGAAATCTTCATCGCCTAAATCAGGCACTGTCTTGTTTTGTAACAGATGGCCATCGTATAAAAAGAACTATCATACCATTAGTCATTTGTTGATTCGATGGGCGCTTTATAAAAAAGCTGAGAAGAACACAATTAAGATATAATAGTTACCTGTCTATTCATATGAATAACACTACTCTAATGCCAACTGAAATATTTTCCAAAATTTACCTGCGCCGCAACAGCGTATTCTTCCAACAGCGGTTCCATAGTAAAATGAAACTGCAATGGGTCGTCTGTGGAAAGACATACGTTGAGGCCTCGTGCAAAATAATCAGGAAATGGACTTTTGTGGTATTCTAGGAATAAGTGATTGTTGCTCAGTGGAGACATACATATTCCAACTTGAGCTAAGTAGTACAGATACTGCAATACTGGAACCTAAAAATTGAAAAGAATGTGGATTTTTATATAACAGACATACTTGTAATAGAGTTACGCTCCTGCACAGTTTTCAAAAATACTGATTTATAAATTTTAAACAAGTTTAGCATTGTTATCTTAACATATCATGTGTATCATTGTGATTGGTCACAAGTTTGCATGAACTCTTTTTAATGTTTTCAAGAAGCTCTGGATAATAGAGGATCTGTAGGGGAAGGCGGGGCACAATGGCACACTTTTCACTATTTTTGCCACTGCTATTTGTATTTAAGCCCAATCAAACTCAAGCATGGTTACACAACAAAGCAACCTTTATGCACAATATCCTACTAAAACACGGTGACACTTTACTTCAGAAAAAAATCACAACCTTTTTGAAAATGCCGCTTTTTGTTCCATTGTACCCCGTGCATGGGACGCAATGGTTACGGCTATGGGGCGCATTGAATCAGTCCATTATTAATTCGGCTACTTTCATTTTAGAGCAGTGGTTCTCAACCGAGGGGGTGTCAAGAAATTTCCAGGGGGGCGCGAGCCCTTACGTGCTCTACAACATAGAAAATTTTTGAACGGAGATGTGTCCCTTTCAAACGTTACGCCAGTGCTTATTTTACGTCGCTACATGTTATTTGGCTTAGTTCTGGTAGAGATGGAAGTCGGGGCTAAGTATATTGAAATTTTGCAGACCGAATTCGAGTCTAATAGCATCAACTAGTTAGATGTTTCAGTCATTTATTTACTTGAGTAAACGTCTTTTTAATTTTTGACTAAACACTTATTTCATGAGCCACAGTTTTTTTTGTCGCCACTAGTATTCTTGACGTCAGTCAGTTTGTTAAGATGNTATGATTTATGAGCTTGTGTTGCGAAATTTTGATTGCAGTCTTGAGTTTGTTTTTTCTCTGCTGTTACTTCAGCCTTTCAACTTTTCACCCGTAAGCTTTGCTTGC